>Ga0325404_1000688_pt1 | contig 34409 bp, 7 predicted proteins | sample PopdelMetagenome_18_FD_205664 | JGI IMG/M metagenome (GOLD analysis project Ga0325404, IMG submission 205664) | Populus deltoides microbial communities from Bellville, Georgia, United States - Xylem-Control-R1 | ecosystem: Host-associated > Plants > Phyllosphere > Stem > Wood/Secondary xylem...
TGTTCCAGTCAAGTGAAAACCTGTCGAACTGGCCCACACGTGATTGCTCGTGCTTTTGGATGCATAATGCGATGCTGGTGTGGGGATTGGTTTCATGAAAAAAGGGATTGCCCCTAGCATTTTCATAACATGTCATTGAAATTGATCAATTTTACTAAAGTTTTTATGATGAATTTTCCATAATACTTCCAATCATAGATGAAAATAAAATGAAAAATATTACTTTCACCTAAATATCTATTGATTTCAAAACAACAATAAGAAAAAAGGTATAATTCATTAAAAGATGCAATATAATCCCAAAAAAATATAGTTTTAAATATGTACAACTAGGGTAATATAATTGCATTTTCAAGGTTCAAGCACCCATTTTTTTATAGTCATGATTTATTTTGTTCATTTCATCAAAGGCCAAACTGTACCTCTCTATTCACCTATCAACTACATAATCCACTTAACATCATGTCTTGGTTATTCTCTTCATTTGGCCCTAAATGTTTTAATGGTTATTATGTATTAATTGTTGTTCTCAATAAATGATGACCATTCATACTGAATCAAATTATTGATCCATTTCTTAAATCTTGACATTAATCAATGGAATGACCCTTGGCTACTTTATATTCATATTTAGTATTTTTATTATACCATCTAAGTAAAGATGGTTGGATGGGATCAAGTGACCAAGGTACTATTTGACAATCATTCATAAGGTGCTGATAATTATTGATGAGTGGAATAGGAAAGGAAAATGATTGTTCATGGCATTTTCTTTTACATCTTGGACTTAATATGATTTGAGAAACGTGATGTTCAAGATGAAATAAAGATGAAGCAGGTGTTCGGCATTTATGGTAGAATATTCCATTTTATAAGGGCAAAAGAGATTCACCAAGTGTCAAACTTTGAGTTTTTTAATAATGAGAAAAACATGGATAATATAACCAAGCTTCTATGCCATTTTATCACCAAGTGTCAAACTATGAGGTTATTAACTAGGAAATTCATTTAAGTAGGTGGTATCCTCATATCCTGAATTTTTTTTTTATTTAGAGCTTATTTAACTCTTTTAGCTACAACTACCATATTTGTGAATTACTTTAAAGTATTGCAAATCATATATCCAAAATAAAAAAAACCCTTGATGTTGTTCATGAAGATGAAGATCATTTTGCTTTCGAACAGAAGAGAATGACTTGAACGGTGATTCCTAATTATGGACTACATTGACCATTTTGCTACAATACACCAGTAAATACATCATGGGACTCTGTATTCCACTGTATTTGATAAAATCTAGTACTTTGAACTTCATAGGTATTACAACATCAGGCATCAGACACGTTTTAATTGCCTTTACTAGGTTATAAAGGTCTATACCTTCTATCTCTCAAAGTCATTCCTCTATTGTAAATAACTTTTCAGAATCAAGGTCTTCAAGCAGCTTGACTTACGGGGTTTCTTCAATGATAAAGTCAATAGTTATAGCAGTCTAGGCTTGTAATTTTTATAGAAAGCTTGCAAATGGGAAATGTAATGTAAAGTAGGACTCAAGAGAATAACTTGGAGCCCCTTGGTTTAGCTTGGTAAAATTGGATGGCCTTGATGGTATTTGTAGCTTTTGCTGGACATTGGGATGAAATGACTTATTTACCTGAGTTTGCTCCTGATTAGAGGTCCCTTCCCTAGATGATATAGCTTACAGTGTTCTTTCAAGCAAACTAGTAAGCCTAGAAACCTCTCATTTTAGACTCTTTATCTCCTTTTGGTTGTGTTGGTTTAGTTGTGATCTTTCTTTGTTTTCCATTCTTTTTTGTTTAGATTTAGTAGTGTCAACTTTAAAGGAAAGTTTAACTTTTACAAGACAACCTATATTTCTTTCTATCAACCTTTAAAGAAATTTATAGATGAATGAAAAAAGCTGGATTGAGTATGCATACTTGTTATTATTTCAGTTTCTTATTATATCAGGATTATAAGGATGGATTAGGTTGAATTTTCTTGAAACATTCTCCTTGAGGACATAAAAACCACAAGAATTTTGATCGATTTCGAGTAGTACCTCTTATCATATTGGACCTTTCCCAGCCTAGTTCTTATGTCCTTAACGGTAATCTCAATTTATTCTAACATCTCACACTTTCTGTAAGGATCAATGGAAAAATAGTAAGGTCACTATAAACGCTAATGATATGTCATGATATGATTCGTGTCCTATTGATGGTCAACCCTAGAGGATAAGATCTAAATCATATAAGGTTTGTATTAGTTAGTTTATCCCTAAAGAGTTATAAGATTCTAGATTGTTTGAATTATTAGTGGTGTAACCCGACCTTATACAATAAGGGTAAGGGAGTAAATCCACAATACCCCATGTACAAGGTGAGTTTTAATCTAAGCAGAAATCCAAGTGAGTATTAGTGGTCGAAAGTCACACTTGCAACCTAAATGTTTTATCTAATCCTAAAAGATATGAGCTCAGGTCTGGAGCTTTTGTTGATTTTTTTTATAAAGTGTATGAGAACTAAAAAAAAATATGTATGTAAAATTGATTTGGTAGATTAAAATAAACACAATAATAAACAACATAAATGAAATAAAAGCATAAAATTAAAAAAAAAACATAACTAAATAAAATAAATGCTAGGAGAAATTATCGCTACATGTTTTGTTTATGCAATAGTGGCATATTGATAATGACTTATTATGGTTATATTATCCTATAGTACTAAGGTTCACTCGTAATTTTATTGAATGAGATTTTTTTACCCTTATCCTGAATATCCAAGTAATGACCATCAAAGGTTCATCTACTTCAAAGTACAATCTAGTGGCATAAATGTCATTTTTGGATTTGGTTTGGATAATGAATTTTATGGATTCATTTGACTTGAGTTGTGATGTTATGCTTAGTAATCACAATGGAATGATAGTTTTATAGTGTTGCCCTGAATCAATGCTTATTCATGTTTGATGTTCTTAGTCATTCCTATGTGTTATTTATGCATGAGTTTGTTTTTACATAAAAAAATAATATAATGTTCACGCTCATACATACAATTGTATTGGTTTTATAATTTGTTTATAAAACCTACTAAGGGTTCGGCCCACATTAAAAAGGCCTTTAAAAGGTTGACATTTGAAAACCCTTTAAAAAAAAATTTGATTTTTAAAATATGTTGAAAATAAATAATTTTTTATTCAATCATAGTATTTAAGGTAAATAGACTCATAACAAGCTATTAACTTAAATATTAATTAGTAACACCTCAGTTCTTTTTGTTATCAAGTTTCAAAACATGTCTTCCTTTTAAAATTTTAAATCTTTAGGTCTAATAGCCATTGATGAAACCTAAGAGTCAATCAAGGGTATTAATTTTCTTAGTAAGTCTCAAATATTCATGTCATTAGATCCTACCTACAATAATTTTAACCCATAATGGTCTCTACCTTGATATTTAGGACTAGGGCAGAAAAAACCTCATTTAGAAAAAAATACTAGTGAGGTTTGTGCTAAAAGATAAATGAACCTGAACAAGTCATTATCTCTAGACCATTATTATATAAACAAAATGTTTAGTGACAACTCTTTCTAGGATGAGGGCTAGGTTTAATAAGCCCAACATTGGTCCATTTACTTATTCATTAATAAAGCTTGATAGACTATGGTTGACATAAGTTGATCAAGAGTAATTGATTGTAGATGATCTCAATCTTAGAATAGGACACCTTGAGTTGAACACATTATAATAGATTTATTATCACTCATATAGGTAAACCACTGGCAGATTAGGCACAACAAACCAAAAAGAATAAAAGACACATGATAATGCAATTTACCTTAAATAAAATGTTTTATGGTAATAATATCTTTTCTTTAGTATGACTAGTCATTTACCTTATAACTTTAAAGATCAATTAAGATTACTATTGACCATAATACCTTTTTTTTAGAAAAAAAAAAAACAGGTCACCACGATGTTGAGTGTGACAAAATAGTGACTCCACTAGAGATTTCTAAGACTAAGCTTTATGTTATTGTCTTATGTTAAAATTGTATTTGTTGTGCTTGCTTTAATTTATATTTTTCTTAATTTATAATGTCTACATTATAACATTCATACTTTACTTTGAGAGCATACACGTTTACTTTAGGTTAGGTTGGGAAGTAATGGTACCTCAATGGCCATCGACTTGGGTAAAACTTGTGAAACCACCAACTCCCATCTAATTGTCAACTTGGATATGGTTAGCATGTCAATCTGACACAATCACAGTCTATGCTTTCACACGCCTTGTAGACTTTATATTGACATCTAAGGGTTGATTACTAAGTAGGAGAAGGCTTTTTGTGGATGTAGTAAACTTACACTTTACCCATGTAATGGCTAGAACCTTCATTTAGGGTGAAATATGGTTTACATGTTTTACTTATTTTTCTTTGTATATATGCCCAGCTTTGTTTACAAGTGAAATATAGATCCCTTAAAAATCCAACTTGACCTCAAGATCTAAAACACCTTAAGAGATTCAAAAAAGACAAATCAAAGACAAAGAAAGAACTCGATCAGGGTGAAATAAAATCAACTTTTAAAAATATAAAATGACTCAGCTAAGTAATATGCTAAAACATAACCTTCACTTTAAAAGGTTTTAGGGTAGGCCACTAAACACAGAAACCAATACTATAAAGTTCATTATAGAGATAACTCCCTCTCGTTCTCCCACATTGGCCAAAACCTCTCCCATGATTCCTCCAATAAATCCCTCTACACACCCTCACTAAAAAAGAATTTTAGATGTCTTTCCAATTAATCAAGGCTTTCTAGTTATTTAAACCACCCATGGTCATTAAAGAGTCCAATAGCCATACTTTGAAATCCATCAAAAACTCACTCATACTTTGAAATCCATCAAAAACTACTAGAAGCCAAATGCCTAAACATTCTCAACACTTATTTTAGTCTAGATATCATGCTTTTCAAAGAACCCAGACTTGAACTTATATAAGCATATATAAGCAACGAATTAAAATCCATAAAAGAAAATATCATGAACAATCATCTCCCTTCTCGGTTATAAGCAACGACATTTATCAACACCTTATAAATGCCCATCAAATAGTACCTCTTCCATTTGAATCTATATAAGCACCTTTACCTCAATGGTAATAAGAATGCTAATTATGAATACCATGCAGATTTCATCAATCTTTGTTAAGGTTTCAGGAAACATATTGATAAGTTGATTCATTATGGGCGGTTATCGTTTCAAGGAAAAGATGGTGTATTCAACATAACCATAAATTATGAGGACTTATATGATCCTTTTTCAACTAATGAAATATGATACAAGCTAGATATTAGCATTTCTAGAAAATTTAAAGTCCCTAAATTTGTCAAGTATACAACAACTCAATGTCCTGAGATCTACCTAAAAGTGTACTATAATAAAATGAATGAAGTTATTCATGATGAGAAACTTTTGATCCATCATTTTTACAAGAGTCTAGCTGGACCAAATTTTATCTTGTATATGGGTTTGAATGATGCTAAAATGAAGGAGTAGAAATATTTGGTCACTACCTTTTTGAAACAATTTGGACTTAAAAAAAGTTACTCCAACTAGGTCTGACTTTGAAGGAATGGTTCGCAAAATAATGAGTCAATCAAGGAATATACTATAAGGTTATGTGAAATGGCAATATAAAGTTACCATTCTCTGCTTGAAAAAGAACTCACTTCTATCTTCATTGACACTTTAAAGGTTTCATACTATGTATACTTGATTTGTAATTTATCAACCTATTTTATAGATGTAGTGACTACAGCAAGAAAGGTGGAGCAAGGCTTGATGAAATTAGGAAAGGTTAGGAATTCATTAGTAAAGTTTGATGTTATGTCAAATGATGAATTAGAAGGGGGCTTCCAAATGGAAAATATAGATCAAAATCATTCTATACCTCAACATCATATCTAGTCATCTCAAACATTCCCTAATTTTATAACATCATCAACTTCTTAAGTGGCATTAGCTAATATTGACATACATTCACCACTCAACATTGTTTACCAATACCTTTGAAACACCAAACATGTTTCTTCAACTCCATCAAATCTTATTCAACCACCATACCCAAGGTGTTGTGATCAAAATATGAAATGTGAGTATCATGATGGGATCCTAGGCTATTTAATTGAAAATTGAAAGAAGTCCAAGCATCAAGTCTAAAAGTTGGTAAAATGGGGCCATGTTGCATTTATGATGAATAATGGTACATCTCATATTGTCACTAAGCCATGTTCGGCATAGCAAATGATTGGCAAAGAGGATGAAAGAGACACTTTATGAGATTTGACAAGCCACAAATGTTTGTTAGATGGAGCTGATATGAAATAGAAGGAATGTTGCATTATCAACTCTTTTATTATTAAACTTTATCATTTTTATAAATGTGTTGAAAAATATTGAAACCTTTTCTTTCTTAAATATTTTTTCCATGTCTTTTGGGACTAAATCACATCTTTTAATAAAGTATGTTTTTTTTTCTTTATCTAATTGTTGTTTTGAAAACAATAAATGTTTATGTTAAACCTTGTAATAGATTTTTCATTCTAATAAACCCTGAAAGGAAAACCTTGCTTAAAATAATCTAGTGGAATTCAAATGATTTTATGATGATAAATAGTGTGCATATAGGTCATGATCCCACAACTTCTTCTATGTTATTGACCTTAAGGTTCTTTACATAGGTCAAAAGAGGTTGACATTTGTTTGCATAGGCAAGTTTGGGTTTGAGAGTAAGAAAGGCCATCTTTGAATTATCCTTCATAAATAAAAATTATTCCTTATTATCCTCTTTAAGCCTTAAATATTTCTTGGACAATAACCCATACAAAGATCACCCCTTGCACTGGAAATACATTTTGGAAGCTTTCAAACAATCAATGGGGTTCTCTAAATAGAAAAGGGTAAAAGAAATATAGAATGGATAAAAGTTTCACAAAAAGAAAGCTAATAAATGATCAAGTGAAAAATTCAAATGATCAAGATCAAATAAAAAAATAAAAAAAATGATGATGAAAAAAGAAAGATAGACAGCTTTGTAGAGTGCCCCTCATAATATGGAAAGTCTAAATTTGAAGATAAAATGTCAATGACAAAGCATGGGATATAATTTTGAGAATTAAGGTTGTAATGAGTTGAATCATTAAAATAACAAGTTCAATGAGGCAAGCTTAAAAAGATCTCTATATATAACAAGCAATCCAATGTCTTTGAACTCTTAAACACCATTTAAGCCTTATATATCCTTTCTTTAATCACCATGAACCATAGCTTACATTATATACCTTGAAAAGTCTTTTCTAGAAAAAAAAATAACTTGTTTATATTTATAGGTTGAAGCCTCTAAAAAGACCTATGTGTGCACCATATTTTTTATGATGTTAAATCGTGTAATAAATGGACAAACTCAACATAACAAGAAGCAAGTTGATTTCCTTTTGAAAGCCAAAATTTCACTTTTGGGATTCAACCTTTCACTTCCATAATAATCCTCAAGTGGTTAGGAAATTCATATTTTGATTTTCAGATAATAATTTTTTCTTAGAATCCCATTCAACTTATTCACCTTTGTCTATCAATAAAGTACCCACAAAATTACATCTTAGTTATGAAAGACATGTTTTGGATTTTTAATCAAAAAAATTTAATCTTCATAAAAATACTTTTAAATTTAAATCTCAATGATTTCATTTCAACCATAAGACATATAAAGCCATAACCAATAAAATTTGTGAATCGGTCTTAAAACACAAAAAATGATTTCTTGAAAGAAACTTTTTTCATTAATTGAGTTTGTAAGTTTCATGAAAAAATGATGATAATAATGCATACAAGTTTTTGGATGTCTAATGAACAAAAAAAACATCAAAATCAGTTGGGGAGCAATTAAGCTGAAAGAAATCTTTTATAATGACAATAACATGAAAAATCCCACAAGTCATGAGTGGTAGGGAAGCCTTTAATAATGATGATGATGTATGCATGCCTTTTCATGCCACCAGAAAAATGAACATATTTAGATTAGCTAGGGTACTTCAGTTTAAAGAAATCTATTGCAACAACAATAGTCAGATGATGATTTAGGAAGCTCCATCACAAGTTATGAATGGTAGAAGAAATATCTTATGATGATATTGGTGTATGTGTGTCTTTTGATGATTGCTAGAAGGACGAGTATAACCAGATAAAGTAAGGGCAATTATATTTGAAAGCATCTATGGAAGTAGATGATTTGATGAGCTCCTTTAAAAGTCAAGAGTAATAGAGCACAACTCTTTTATTAAAAAGGATGAAGAGTGGACAATGATGAGTGAAAACCACATTTGGGGGCATATTTCAACTAGAGGGCAACATCATGGTTGTGAGAAAGTTTGTCACTTTTTGAAGAATAAATAAAAGAGCAAAACTCCCTACAAGGAGCATCAAAAGGGTAATAGCTATTGTAAAGTCCCAGTCTACGTGACCTATAAGCAATAAGATAGATGATGTACATTGGTGAACTCATATAGGTTAGCGACTCAAAGTGACCACAAGATATCAAAATAAAAGTAGCAGGCCCTACAATCAAGAAAAAAAAATTGGATTGCAACCAAAAAAGGGCCAACATTCCTGACCAATTAAAGATGCATGCATATCATCTAACCTATAATGTTTAGTATTACAATGTTTTGTAGATATTTATCTATAATACAAGTAAAAGCTCCTATAGATTCTAACAAGGCTTCAATAAATTCAAGTCAATAAAGATCTGACAAGGTTTATTTCAACTCAATTTTGCAAAAAAAAATAAAAATAAATCAACCTTGTCATCAAGGAGTCTACCATGCAACTAGAAAAACCAACCTTATCATCAATAAATCAGCCCTACAATCAAGAGAACCAACCATATGATTAAAAAGTCAAGCCCCTAAAATAAGTAGATCATGCCTTATTATGAGGAAGTATAACCATGAAAAAATCAACCCTACAATCAAGAAGCACTAAGAAAAATATAATCATTCCATTAGGAATGGTCAATCCTGCAATCAGGAAATCTAACCCTTCCATTAGGAAAGAAAATTCAACCTTGCTAATCAAGAAAATCAGCTCTACCATTAAGAAAAAGTGAGCCCTGCCATTAGGGGAAAGAGGAAAGCCCTTCAATCAGGAGATTCAATCCTACCATTCAGAAATCAAACCCTGTAATCAAAAGATTTAATTTAGCTATCAGGAAAAAGTTAGCCCTTCCATTAAGAAAGAGAGAAGAGCCCTACAATAAGGAAAGCTAACTATATTATTAGAAAATCAAGCCTTACAATTAGGAAGTCCAACCTTATCATCAAGAAGGCCAAACTAATCCTGCCATTAGGAAGTCTAAGTCTTATAATGGAATAGTCACCCATACAATCATGAAGTCCAACCCTACTATTAGGAAGGAAATTCAACCATGCTAATAAGGAAATCAAGCTTAGCCATTAAGACAAAAGTAAGCTTTGCCATTAGAAAAAAAAAGGTAAAAGTCCTGTAATAATGAAATTCAACCTTACCATAAGGAAATCAAGCCATGCAAATAGGACATTCAGCCATTCCATCAAGAAAAAGTGAGCCCTGGTATTGGAAAAAAAATTAAAAAAAAAAGAGTCCAGCAATCAGGCTAGTCAATTATACCATTATGAAATCAAGCCATGCAATCACGAGATTCAGCCCTGCCATAAGACAAAGAGAACCAACCCTTCTATTAAGAAGTCTAAGTCTTAAAATGGAAAGTCCAACCTTGCCATAAGAAGGAGTCATAAATTATGTCAAAAATTAAACTTTGTTATTTGAAGATTTCAATCCTACAATGGCCAAGTAAGTCACAACTAGACCATGAGGTAGGTGACCCTCTAAATGACTAAATTTTAAACATTTTATAAAATTCAAAATTTCCTAGTGGAGTCACATCTTGACTTTGTGTTGGGTCTTCCAAAACACATACACACAATGAAAATGATAATTTTTTTTAGGAGTTACAAGAATCTTATTACATAATCTAGGATCATTTAAGATTTTTGCAAAGATTACCTGAAGATCATATCTTTTTTTTAGGTTTGATGAACTTCTTCAAGGCTGGGTTGTCACCAACCAGAAGTCATTCAAATGTTCAGTCTTTAATAGTAATCTACACCACTAGTGAAAAATCTCTTTAAACCTTTTATAGAAGAGAGGGGTTGGTATGCCTATGAGTATTAGCTATCTTTGTTTTATAACTTACATAATTTCTCTCTATACCAAAAATATAAGGCATAATATTCTATTTATAGAAAAAACTTAATAATCTTATAAATGGTAAAATATCACTTTGCCCCTAAATAATATCACATATATTATTCAAGATAATTTTAGAGAATTATTCAATTCAGTCCCTGCATGATTTCTTCGGGTCTAGAATTGTAGTTCTATGTATTATTACATTATGGTCCTTAATTTCTAAAACTTATTCACAATCAGGTCATACTTGATTAATTATCTTAGTTTAATTTATGACTATTGGTTCTTAATGTGTGTGACCCATTAGGTTCCTAATAAGTTGGCCCAATATAAATCATAATGTTAAGTAAAATAGAATTAAATAAATTAAACAATTAAATTTATTATTAATTTAACAATTGATTGATTTATATAGAAGATCAATCACATCGTCTAATATCATGTTATGATCCTCTAAATATTAGAAAAGTCATATATGGTTTGACTTAACCTTTCAGTAAGTATTTTCTCAATGTAATTATTATCTCTTCATCAATAATATTTTAATTTAGTTATTATAGTTATTAATTCTTTGAATAAAAATTAAAACTCTTTTCAAATCTTATTCCACTATATACAAGGATTTCACAATCTATACTAGTTGAGAACATTTAGAACATTTTATCTAATTCACCTAGGGTGATGAATCCTCTTTTTATCACTCAAATAATTTCATATAGTTTATGTTATTTGTTTATTTGTATCCTTGATTAGGTTAATGTATAGTAAGGATCAAAGCATAACATTCTTTATATAAGATAACTTAGTGATCTCAAATCTAAGTATCAAATACATAACTATCACTTAAGCCTTTCCATAGACATAGTTGGTCTCTCCGTACAGAATTCTCATGTGGGTTAGTTCAATGTACAAGTCATCTAATATGCACTTATATATTAGTTCTAAATATATCACATACCTCAGTCTATGAGAACAACTATTTCCTTTTATAAAAGAAGAAATATAATATGTATCAATCTCAACGACTCTAATTAATGTACAGTCTTAATAGAGCATCAACTAGGAACATTTAAAAATAATGTTTCGATGCAATAGGAATCTAATAATTAAAACAACTTTATAATTTTCATTGCAAAACAATTTTGTTATGGGGACTTTATCTTTACTATTGATTCATTAATAAAATATAAATAAATAGTAAAGATAAATAAAGTCATTAATAATAATAAATACGCTTTTACATAAATAAATTCAATATCACGTGTAACCTATCAATTGGCTACATGGCATATACACTAACAATATCCCACTTTCACTTAAGTCAATCGCTCATGTGTTAAATATCATATCGCTTCATATAGTGATGACACTTATGTTGGGATAATGACTTAGTAAGAGGATTTACATGATTATTTTCAATGGATACTTGTTTTATCTTTACATCTTTCTTTTCTATGATTCTCTAATCAAATAAAATTATCTAAATACAAGTCTGGATCATTGATGAGACCTTGATTTCTTTGCTTGTGTAATGGCTTTATTGTTATCATAGTATAGAGCTACTAAATTAACAATTCTAAGAACCAATCCTAGTTCAATGGTGAACTTCTTGATCCAAATAATCTTTTTTATCCATCAAATGTAGAGGTGTATTTAACCTCAATTGTAGAATATGTTGTAGTCTCATGTTTGAAACTCTTCTAACTCATAGCACCACCATTTAGAGTAAAAATATATCTTGACTGGAATTAGTTATCTTTAATAACAAATTAAAAATTAGCATCTGAATAACCATGAACTACTAGTTCATCTCTTTTATAAACCAAAAAGAATTTTTAGTTTTTCTCAAGTACATAAAAGTGTTTTTAATTATCTTCCAATAATTATCACTTGGATTAAATTAGTATCTACTTGTTATGCTCAAAGTATAAGATACATCTAGTCTTATACATAGCTCTATATGTATTATGGATCCAATAAACAAAGTGTATGGAATCATTTCCATCATATCTCTCTCAATTTGTGTCTTAAAGCACATATATTTGGAGAGATGTATCCCATGTGAAATTGGTAAGTGTCATCGGGGAAACGTCGGGGATAGCCTGCTTTAATGAGAGCCTCCCGAGAGGTATGTTGTTGGGAAAGAATGGGTTTTGGTTTTAATCATAAACTTATATTCAAGGTTCAAGAGTCGCCACCTAGTATTAAGATTAGTAGGAAACATAATGGTCTACGAGAGTTTGAGTAAGAGATTGGTTGTACAAGTGGAAGACACACCATTCCTAGTGCACCCTGCCAAAAGTAAGTTGCATTGTTGTTTGATTGTTTTCCTAGGTCAAGTTTCTATTCTTTGGTCTTCTTCTAAGGTCTAAGGCAGATCTCCCTTCTTGAGAGAGTCTCTACCTTATTAAGTTCAATTCTAACCGCTCTAAAATCTAAATTTTAGCATCACATTTATTTTGCATTTTGTATCTATAATACCTGAGGGTGTACTCTATTGTGTAGTTTTACACCCCTAAATATTAAAGTCTATATCTAAATCATAATATAAAATGAAGAAAATGATTGGTGAAGGGTTTTTGATATTTTGGTCAAATCCTAATAGATAAGCATAAACTGGTTACGATATTTTTTTTTTTTGCATTTTTAAAATATTAGAAAGATGCAATTTTTTTGTTTTTTTATGAAAATATGCTTGGAAAACCTTTAGGATTTGGCCGTATGCATGAAAACAAAACATTTTTTTTAAAAGGAAATTAATTTAAAAGTTTTAAGATTTGCTTTTAGATTTTGAATTTTTTTTAAAAGAAATGTTTCAGAGAAAATTGGGCATTTTAACACCAAATCTGTATCTTACAGTGTAAAAATACAACTTAATATTATCTAAAATTGGTAAAAAAAAACATGTGATAAAGTCAGAAATATTTTGAAATGACCCTTCGAATTTTTTGTTTTTTTAATATATATAATATTATAATATATATTATTATATTATTATTATAATTATATTATTATTAAATATATTGGGCTATGCCGACTGTGGCCCAACAGACTTGGCCTTTTTTTTTAAGTTGGACCCAGCCTAGCGATATGAGCTAAGTCGAGACGGGTCTAGCCCGACTCAGATTAGTCACTAGTCCAACCTAGTGACTAAGCTGAGAGAATAGTGGAACGTGAATTATACATTCTATTATTGTTGCGATGTCGCGGTCGCATAAATTAATTACCCTAGCTTCAAACACAACACACAAGATAGTATAAAGCAAGCAAGGGGTCGATCCCACGAGGAAGTTCAAGTCAGATTTTTATGCTAGATGATATGCAATTTGGGGGGGTTTGGACGTTATCTAAGCTAAAGCAAAAGAAAACAGAAAACTATCAAACGAAATTTAATAAATTCAGAAAATTATCAAGAGAACAAACCTTGGTCACAAGCACATATCCACCTACAGAAATCAGAAGTGATCATGGAAACGAAACATCAATTTATGTTCTGAATATTTATCTCTTCTTAACATTGGTTAGTTAACGGATCCGCCGTATAACTAACCCTAACCATTAAACAACCACAGTGTCCGCACTAGTAATTTAATTTAATGGCAGCCTTAAGAACTAGATAAGTTGATTAATCAAGAAAACATAATTGTCCGCAGTCTATGTTTGATTTGATTGAATGTTCTCCTTAAGATTAATAACGTAGATCCGCCACAATTATTAAACTCAGTTGCTTCACAAGTTCATATACCACAACTCCGGTTTTGATATCAAACTTAGAAATAGATTGTCTACAATAATAACTTAGAGTCCGCTCTAGCAATTAAAATAAACAATCTTAGGAAAAATAAGCATAGGAGAACAAACATATTCATCATATAAACTGAAAAGAAAAGATAAAATAAATCTCACAGTTCTTGAAATCCGAAGGTTTCCGTGTCCTTGCAACTAAGAAAAAGTGTTTAGCCTTGCATGTTTGTTGAACAACTAATCAAAAAGAAGAAAGAATGCATAATTTAGGGTTTCTTAGAGGAAGGGGGCGTTTTTCTCTTCTTGGCTGGCTGCCCCCCTTCTCTTCTCTCATTCTTTTTATATCTTAGGAAACCCTAGGTCTCTATTTTACAAAATAGTCCTCCATTAAATAGACTGTTTACATTTAAGTACTTCAATAACTATTTTTCTAAAAAAGAAGAAATAGCCTTGCATGAAATCTTCAAGCTTTGACTTAGAGGAGCTAAATTGCTAAAATAAAAACTTGGATATCGGTTTAGATGCTTCGGAACATAATTTGGACTCGTTTCTTCACGAAACCTGTTTGCTGGCAGAATTCAGATGTCATCTTTGAAAAATCATATATCCCTCATATGACATCGGTTTTGGCTAAAATATGGAGCGTTTATAGACCTTTGAGACATGAATCCAAAAAAATTGAGTTTGCATCAATTGGACTTCTGTAGCTCTAGATATTTAAGTTGGAATGGTCGAAGGTCAACACTGGCAGATTGCGAGATTTGACTTTGAAGGCTATGATTTCCATGCTCTTCCTTATTTTATTTTCTTGCCTTAGATTTCCAGAAAGGTATGGATGTTAGCTTTTTAATTCCACTAGAATCACTTCATTTCAACCTCTAGAGCTCACTCTCTGCACAAAACATCAACTGAAGGTCAAATCTGCCAATTATCTCCAATTTACTCCTTTTAGCATCTTTCATCCAAAAGTGCCTTCAAAACATAAAACAAAGAATATCAAGGCATTTTATATATAAAACATAGGCAAAACACTAGTTAAATGTGGGTGAAACTATCAAATAATATGGTTGCATCAATTATTCACAAGCAGCATAGCTGCATGTGAAAGTTAGAGTGGGGGAAAAGAAGAAGAAGAAAAGAGTTACCTGGCTTGGAGGCCTTAGCTATTTGGAGGAGGACTAGTTGGTGGCCGAGGAAGCATTGGTGGAGGAAATGGTGGTCGATGCTGGTCGTGGGAGTAACCTTCGGCTGGGAGGAAGAAGAAGAAGTTGACAGAGAAGAGAGAGAAGCTTGTCGTGGCTATTTTGTTACTGGCGAGGAGCTTGGTTGGTGGAGAAGGTTAGGCCGCTCTTGGTCATAACATTGCTGAGGTGGAAAAGGCTGAAAAAGCGGTGGAGAGAGAGAATTGTCGGCTGGGAGAAAAAAAAAACAAGAAAGGGGCTAATTTTTTGCAAACTTTGGACCCGATTTTCTCCTCCACCAGGCTATAAAATCCACCCCTATTTATAAGCGGTGAAATAGGGACATTTCATCTTTACTAGTGCCTAATCTTGGCCATTGATTAAACCCGGAAGGATCCCAACCGTTGGCTTAAAGTAGCTGTCATAGGCTATCAGATTTGTTGCAGGAAAAGAGCTGGTCAGGTTTGCCACTTTGGAGCGGTGCCATAGCTGTTGTGGCGCCAATCAGCCAGAACGGATCACACTGGTGTGTAGTCAGGTGTCAGGCCATCATTTGCGTATAAGTTTTGTCCAATTTGGTGGAGAGATGAAGCATAAAAAGCCTCAAGAAGGAGGTCACTCGAGTAGCTTCTCTGGAGAAGAAGATGACCAGTCAACCCTAAAACGGTGTCGTTTTGGTAAAGTTTATTTTAGTCCTTTGATTTCTGATTTCTCTTAATTACACCCTTAATTGGCTTCAAAGATTTAATTTTGTTCAATTTTGCCCCTGACAAATTTCAATTTCAGCTCTAGATTTCAGTGCCTTTTTATTTTGATCATTGGTCTTGGATTTACACAATTTGACCTTCAATTGACCATTGAACTTTTAATTTTTTTCAATTTTACCCCTGATTTCAATCAATTGAGTCCCAGAGTTGAGTGCCTTTTTCAAAATGGTCCTTAGCTGCGAATCTCTTTAATTTAACCCATAATTGACCCTAAGATTTTGATTTTCTTGCAATTTTACCCCTGATTTCAATCAATTGACTTGATAAAAATTAAATTTGGTCTCCTAAAATTTCAATCTTCTCAATTAATCTCAAATTGGGCTCACAAACTTAATTTATCACCAATTAAGCCCATAATAAAATTATTTTGACCCATTTAAATTATAATTAAGTCCTTGCACCTAATTAAATCCTTCAGTTGAACCCAAATTAATTCTTAAATATAATTAAACTTTAATTTGGCCCATGATTAAATTATATTTGTCTTTTAAAAATCTAATTATGTTCCTAAGCTTAATTTTTATACAGATCCGTCTAATAATGATTTAATTTGACCTTAAATATGCATTATCTTTTTAGTTTTGGGTAAATGATGTACAATTAGGCTCCTGATTCCATCCAAAACTGCAGTTTGATTTTTTCTATATGTGAAATCCTCCAAGCTTGCCTTTTCCAAAATGATAGTCTTTATTTTACTTTTTATTTTTATTTTGGAAAGAAAGAAGATGAATTTAGGAAATAACCTAGAAATTAGTTGTAACATTAAGTATCCTTTATTGGATTCTTTCATGATAAACCATTTTAACATCTTGTTTATGTACTAAATTGGGATAATGCAAGCAACCTTCTAGATCTATCTTTATAGATTTTTATCCCAATATTTAGGGTGTTTTTTTTGTTTGATTATCTCATCAAAATAAATATTCAAACTCTTTGAAGCTTACTTAAGTCCATCAATGTATTTTTATAGCTTGCATTCTTTATTAGCAATTTTCTCGAGTTTAAAATCTTTAAGTTGTATCATAGACACATCTTTGTAAAGATTCTCATTTAGGAATATAGTTTTGACATCCATTTTTCAAATATTATAATCATGATAAATAACTATAACAAGTAAAATCCTTATAGATTTTCATATAGCTATCGACGAGATAGTTTCATTAAAGTCAACCCCTTGTCTTTGTCTATGATTTTTGGAAACTCTTCTAGCTTTGTATATTTGTACATTGTCATCCATGTCAGTCTTTCTCTTAAAGACTCACTTACATCTTATGGGTTTTATTCCTTCAAGTGGTTTAACCAAGGTTCATACTTCGTTGGTATGCATGGAATTCATCTTAGATTTTCATGGCCTTAAGTTATTTCTCAGAATTAATATTAGATATTGCTTCCATTTAATTGGTAGACTCATCAAGTATGAGCAATTTATCATTTTCAGTTTCTATAAGAAGTACATATCTTTTTGGTACATGACGCGCCTTACAAGATCTATGAAGTTCTTGTGCTTCTTGAGCTCTAGCTTAAACATCCAATGTTATAAACTTGAGCTTAGGTTTCGTTTGGATGTTAGTTTGTGGTTCTTGAATTTATTTAAGTTCTATTTTCCCCTACTATTTTTTTCAAGAACAAATACTTTCTCTAGGACAGTAACATGTTTTGAGGTAAACACCTTTGGGTTAATTGGATAATAGAACTAATATATGGTGGTTTCTTTTAGATATCCTATAAACTCATATTTATCTAGCTTATCTCCTAACTTTTCAAATATAAAATGTTGCACATAAGCGTTACATCCCCAAATCGTTAAGTATGATAAGTTTGGTCTCTTACCGCTTCATTTCTCATATGAAGTCTTATCAATATATTTTATTAGATTTAAAATGTAAGCAACGCTTTGCAAGACATATCCCTAGAAAGAAGGTGGAATGTTTGAATTGCTTATCATAGGCTGTACCATATCCAATAGGGTATGATTTCACCTTTCAAAAACTCTATTATGTTTTGGTGTTTTAGAAGGTGTCCATTGTAAAAGAATCCTATTTTCTCTTAAATAATCTTGACTCAATTATTCACCACCTTGATTAAATCAAAATATCTTAATACTCTTTTCAATTTCTTTTTCAACTTCACTTTTAAATTCTTTAAACCTTTCAACTGATGCGGATATATATTTCATCAAATACACATAATTATATTTAAAACGGTCATTGATAAATATAATGAAATATGTATATCTATCTATGGCATGAATCGTCATTGGTCTATATATATTTGTATGTATCAGACCTAACAATTCTTTAAATCTTTCACTATTTTTTATTAAAAGATGTTTTGGTCATTTCACTCAATAAACAAGCTTCATAAATTTTATAGATTCATAATAAAAAAGATCAACATATCCTTTTTTATAAACTTTGTGATACTCGTTTCATTAATATAACTCGTTTATAAAGTCATAAATAAGATGGATATTGATTATCTAATCTATTTCTCTTTCTTTTTATATCATTTCTAAATCAAGTATATACAAACTATTTGTATCAATAATAGATCTATAATAAATATCATTATTGTAAAAGGAATAACATTTGTTTTCAACAATAAATTTAAATCCATTCAAAACTAATAAATAGATATGATGTTTCTGGAAAGTATTGGACAATTATTAAGTTTTAATAGCCCACTTGGAAAAGTTAATATGGTAACCCTTACTTTATTGCCAACTCATAGGTTAACTTTGTTTTTATTCAATCATAAACATAAATGAAGTAGAAGTTTTAATAAGCTTCATAGCCTTCACAATTGCAAGATAGCTTTCATTGACATAACAATTACAAGTACCCTTGTCATTATTGATTCCTCAATAAGTATCTATATATTTTAATGTAAGTGTTGCAAAACCAAGTCAACACTTAACTCATAGTTCATAACAAAGCCTAATTGACCCAATTTCTCAAAATAGCCAATCATTTTAAAGGTATTCCACAGAGGAACCCTCTATCATTTTATAGCGAAACAGTTTTTTAGAGGTCTTGCACCTCACAGTTCTTCTTATCGCATCAAACAACTTTTTAAGATGCATAATTATAGTATGGGCATCCATATTTTCATGTTATCTTTGAAGTTCAAATGACATGCTAGCTAATATCACAAATATAGTCTATTCATCGTCATCAATTTGACATTGATATTCAGTCTTAACTTCTACATCAGCTTCCTCATCAAGGACAAGAGGAATCAAATTTTCAAGAACATATACCTTTTTTCTTGTTTGAGAACAATTCAAACATTTAGATTTAGACCCAAAAAATTTATTTAGTTAATAAATTCGCATCAAGTGTGTTATGAAATTATATATTACTACTTATAGTGATCTATCAACTTATTCCTTTAAATATAACAAGTATTAGTTTCATACATATATTTTATAATCAAATTAAGATAAAGTCTTCATTTATAATTTGATCTCCCACTATTTTCTTGTAAATTAATAGCCCTCCTTATTAATTGAGGAAATCTTTCTTAGATTTCTTAGTGGGCTAGGATTTCATTTAATTTATCTAACTTTGAGTGGCTCAACAAATTAAAATAATTTAAATTAGGTAGATAACATAGCTTGTTAATCATATATCTATATGACTCATGATAACTTTTTTGTCTAAACATATCATATATGTTTTGCCTAACCATTACCCCTAATCTTATATGATCATAAGTGACTCATCCAAATCATATAAGATTAATTAAGTATGAACTAATTTTATAGCATTAAACATACTCGATTAATAGTAACCTTGAATGGTTCAACAAGTTATCCATGAATAAAACTTTGGTTTTATGCGTATAAAATTAGAAAGCTACAAATTATGTTTTCAACATGTACTTAATATATTAACAAGGAATTTATTATTTTAATTAAGTCTCATTTCATTGCATGAATAACATATTATACATAATAATTATATATAAACATACACCCCTAGTATGCTATTCTAATTGGATGATTATGGACATATTTAATTTTATTACCTTGAGCCATCAAAGAGAATTAGCTGGTTAAAATCTAGGTAGCTTCTTCAAATCTTTATAAGTCCTTTGTGAGTACCACGGTTGTAGCCTTCATCATGGTTCTTTCTTCGTCTTAGATTATAAAATAATTTTTCTTATTTAACTTTCTATATTTCTAAATTACATAATATTTATATAATTTTATAAGAAATCTCAATTTATATTCAAGGAAAATTATATAAGAAAATAATTTTACAATCTCATAAGAAAAATAGAGAAAAGACAGGACTTGCAAGCCCTATTTAATATTAAAAAGATTTGACCATCAAAAACATAACCATATTGATCTTTTATTTTCCATAATCATCTATCATACATAAAAACACATTAATACGCATAATTAAATATATTGCATGCTTCAATTCTAATTATTGGCTTTATATGAAATTTTAATATAATATTTCTAACACTTAAAAATATTAAATGAAACTTAATTTGATAATTTCCTAAACTTTATAAATTTTAATTATTACATATTTTCTGGAAAAAAAAACATTTTTCAAGATTTAATAAGAATTTAATCATATTAAATTCTTATTAACATCCAAAACTATTTTAGGATAAATTATATAAAACTTTCTTGAGATTGATTTTCAAGATTTAATAAGAAAATTAATCACATTAAAATTCTTATTAATATCTTAAATTACTTTAGGATAATTTCAAAAAAAAATTTGGCTTAAGAAAACTCCCTTTATTTAGAAAATATTTTTCTAAACATAGTTTAATTAAAAAATTTAATTAAATTCTCATCCAATTAGAATATTTTAAACAATATTTTTTTTTGAATTAAGCACTTTAATTCAATCTTAATCCAATTAGGAAAGTTAATTATGTAATTAATTTAATTCCAGATTTTAATTTTAAAATATAAAATTAATATTTTATATATGGAATGGCGGGATCATAATTATGCTTAAATATATCCTATTGTAATAATGTGTTCATTATAGGGCCAGAATCGTAATTCTACCCCTCATCTTCATCTTCTTCTTCTTGTTGGTGCCAACGTTGCCGCTACCAGTGCAAAAGTCTACCCTTTGCTCTTCGCAACCACCAGTGAGAGGTAGCAACCTTATAGTGGGCTACTAGCGGCACCAACAAGGATTGGCATTGTTGGAGCGAGGCATCAGCCTATCTACCGCTAGTTTGCGTGCAACACAATCAAGTACGCTAATAGAGCTAATTATGTTGTTGGAAAATGCCCAGCCACCCAAACCCCTTCTTCTTCCTTTCCTTTAAAAATATTTCTAGTTTAAATCATATATTCCAGCCAGATTTAGCTAAAACAGTAGTAGATTTAAAAAAAAACACTGAGAAAAATTTTTTTTTCAAAAAAATTGTTTTACACATAAAATTAATTCGTAATTAACACCAATAATAACTAAAACACATAATCAAAAACCCTAATTATCTAATGATGACTCTAATACCATTGTTAGGTTTTCATGATTACATACACACAATAGAAATGATAAATTTAAGATTTTTTGGGGTCCCAAGAATCTTATTAGACAATCTAGGATTATTTAGAGATTTTGAAAAAAGTACCTGAAGATTAAATTTTCTTTTAAGGTTTGATCAACGTTTTTAAGGCTGAGATGTCGCAAACCATAAACTATTCAAGTGTCCAGCCTCTAATAGTAATCCATATAAACCACCAATGAGAAATATCTTACAACCCTTTTTCAGGAGAGACAAATTATTATGACCTTTGAGTGTTAACTCTCTTTGCTCTGAAAACATACATAATTGTTCTTGCTATACCGAAAATATAGGGCAAAACATTTTATTTTTAGGAAACAAATTAAATATCACTTTGTCCCTTGAATAATATTACGTATATTATTTTAAAGAAATTTTAGAAATTTATTTAATTAAGTCTCTACTTGATTTTTTAAGGTCCAAAATAGTAATCTTCTATATTTATTATGTTCTAACTCTCAATTTCTAAAACTTATTCACAATCAAGTCATACTTGTTTAATTATATCAATTTAATTTTTGACTAATTGTTCTTAATGTGTAACCTATTAGGTTCATAATAAGTTGATCTAAATATAAATCATAATTCTAAATAAAATATAATTTAATAATTTAATTTATTATAAATTTAACAATCGATTGATCTATATTTGAGAATCAAGTGCACCGTCCAGCGACGTGTCTCCTAAACATTAGATAAGTTATAAGTGGTTTAACTTAATCTTTTAGTGAGTAATTTCCCAGTGTAATTATTATCACTTCATCAAGAATATTTTGATTTAAATATTATAGCATGAAATATATCTAATCTATCAAATCATGTTTGTTCTCCATACTATACTCATTGTTTCTTTGAATAAAATTGAAACTCTTTTCAAATCTCATCCCATCTTTCTCAAGGATTTCACAATCAATGCTATTTGAGAATAGATGAAATATTTTTTTCTAATTCACATAAGATGATGAATCCTCTCTTGATCACTTAAATATCTTTATATAGTTTATATTATACTAAATATATGTTTGTTTGTTACTCTTGATTAGAACAACGTGTAGTCAAGATCGAATAATAACATTCTCTAAATAAGATAATTTAGTTATCGCAAGTCTAAATTAACACTTACACAACTATCAAGTGAACATTTCCATAAACACAGGTGATCTCTCCTTATATAATTCTCATGTGGGTCAATTTAGTGTACATGTTATATAACTAGTTGTAGGTATCCCTCATACCTTAATTTATTAGAACATTACTTTCTTTTCATATAGAAAGGACATAATATGTATTAATCTCAACAGCTCTAATTAATGTTCAATCTTATAGAGCATTGAACAGTAACATTTAGGAACAGTGCTTTGATACAATAGAAATATTATAATTATAATAATTTTATAATTTCTTTTGCAAAGCATTTTTGTTTCGAGGACTTTATGTTCACTCTAGATTCATTAATTAAACATTATATTCAATAATAAAATATAAATGAATATTAAAGGTAAAGAAAGTCTTAATAATAAATATGTTTTTACATGAACAAAGTCAATATCACATGTAACCAACTAATTAATTAAATATTATATTCAATAATAAAATATAAATGAATATTAAAGATGAAGAAAGTATTAATAATAAATATGTTTTTATATAAACAAAGTTAATGTTAAATATAGCCAACCGATTGACTATAAGGCCTATGCATTAAAACTTTGCCACCTTTTAAAGTTTTTTGTAAATACTATTTTTACAAGCTTACTACAAAATCTATGAAAAATATTTTTCATAAAATTTTGTATTGTAAGCATTTAAAGAATGAGCAATTGTCATAACTTATTTTTTTACTTTCAATTCCAAAAATGAAATAAAAAGAAAATAAATAAATAAAAATGTGTTTCTAATGCATTTTGGTCATTCATATGCCCATTTTATGATTTTATTATTTTTTTTACATTTTCTCTCTTGTTGATGCTTTCTTAAAAACAATAAAAAATTCGAAAATATTTTTTTGACACATTTGCACCCATTTTCGTAACTTTCAATGTCTTTTAAAAAATTAAAATTCAAAAATATGTTTTCGATGCATTTCAACTATTAATGTGTCCATTTCATAATTTTTTTATTACTTTTCTTATACATTAATGTTATTTTTCAAAAAAATAAACCAAAAATAAAAAAAAATAGAAAACCAAAAAATCAAAATATGGAGTAAAATGGACACGTGGCTATAGTACAAAACAAGAATGAGCACCAAAAAATATAATAAGGATATTTTTAGGATAATCTAAGAATAAAAGATAAAAAAAAATAAGAATATCCTTAACAAGAGTAGTATAAATAAAGGAGGCTACCATAAAAGAAAGAAGGGAGGAGAAACCCTAGCCACCATACGAAGTGATTGAGAGGAAGCGAAAGAGAAAGAGAAAAGAACTTTAAGATTTAAGAAAAAAACCATAACCCTAACATCTTCTCTCTCAACAAACAAACCAAAAACAAAACCAAGAACCCTAGCCACATCTCAACCTACATCACCGGATTCTAGCTAACCACCACCATTCTAGCCACCATAACAACAATCATAATCTCTTTTTCATCTTTCATCATTTTCCAGCGAACTTTCCTAGTCTTCTCCCATTAGAAAATATCATAATAAATAAGGAAGAGAAGTTGTTAGAGAAAGAAATTATAGACCATTGAACCTTCTAGGACATAGATATCCTCCTATTGATAGCGATGATTGTCATCACCAATACCAATTGATAGATAAGGGAGCAGTGAAGCTTGTAGAGTTAAAGAAATCGTATTGAAATTTAAATTGAGTACAACAAATAATTTTAAATGATTATTATCATCATTATTGATTAACCTACCCATTTAAGAAATCCTATTAAAATTTAATTTGACTAAAACTAATCAATTTCAATGACAATTATCATAATTATTAATTAACCTATCCTATTAAGGAATTCTAATGAAATTTAAATCAACAACAACTAATAATTTTCAATGATAGCTACCATTATTATTAATTAACCTACCTAGTTAAGAAATTCTATTAAAATTTATTTTTACTACAATTACAACTAATCAATTTCATTGATAATTATCATAATTATTTATTAACCTACCCAGTTAAGGAATCCTATTAAAATTTAATTTGATTGCAACTAATCAAATCTATTGATAATTATTGTAATTATTAATTACCCTATTTAAATTTAATTTGACTACAACTTATAAATTTCATTGATAATTATCATAATTATTATTTAACCTACCCATTGAGGAATGCCATTGAAACTTAATTTTCAATGATAATTGTTGTAATTATAAATTAATCTATCAATTAAGAAATCCTATTAGAATTTAATTTGACAACAACTAATCAACTTCATTGATAATTATCTTTATTATTAATTAACCTACCCAGTTAAGGAATCCAATTGAAATTTAATTAAACTACAACTAATCAATTTTATTGATAATTATCATAATTAATAATTAACTTAGTCCAATTAATATTTTATTTGACTACAATCAATTAATATTTTATTTGACTACAATTACAACTAATTATTTTCAATGACAATTGTCATAATTATTAATTTACTAACCCAATTAAGAATCCTATTGAAATTTAATTTCGACTACAACTAATCAATTTCGTTGATAATTAACATAATTATTAATAACCTATACAATTAAAGAATCATATTGAAATTTGATTTAACTACTACAACTAATCAAGTTATCTTAATTGGGTAAGTAAATTAATAATTATGATAATTGTCATTGAAAATTACTAATAATAGTTGTTGTCAAAATAAATTTTAACAGGACTCCTTAAGTTAATTGATAATTATCAATAAAATTGATTAGAGTTAGTCTAATTAAATTTCAATAGGATTCCTAATAAATGGATAGGTTAAATAATAATAAAGATAATTATCATTGAAATTGATTAGTTGTAGTCATTAGATTTCAATAGGATTTCTTAATTGATAGGTTAATTTATAATTACAATAATTATCAATAAATTCGATTAGTTGCAATCAAATTAAATTTCAATAGAATTCCTTAAATTGGGTAGGTTAAAAAATAACTATGATATTTATCAATGAAATTGATTAGTTGTAGTTGTAATAATATTAAATTTTAATAGAATTCCTTAACTAGGTAGGTTAATTAATAATAATGCTAGCTATCATTGAAAATTATTAGTTGTATTCTATTTAAATTTCATTAGAATTCCTTTATAGGATAGGTTAATTGATAATTATGATAATTGTCATTGAAATTGATTAGTTGTAGTCAAATTAAATTTCAATAGGATTCCTTAACTTGGTAGTTTAATTAATAATAATTATGATAATAATCATTTAAAATTATTTGTTGTACTCAATTTAAATTTCAATAGGATTCCTTTAATTATACAGGCTACGCTGCTTCTTTATCTATCAATTGGTATTGTTATTATATTTCTATTAAATTTTACTTACGTATAAACATATATTGATTTTAGAACAATAATTGGACCTAAAAAACACACTTCATTAAAAAAAAATGCAAGCTCTAAAGCATATGAAAAATATTAGAACTACTATAAGCAAAAAACAATAGTGGCAACACATGCTGGAGATGAGCTGGGTAATCGTGTTGGACTGCGAGCATTTTCAACACAGGTCGGTGGGTTTAAGGAGGTACATGAATAGTTATGGAGGTTACTATGTTAGTTTAATATGCCTTGTAGCCAATTGGTTAGTTACACATGGCATTATTATATTCATGTAAATATATATTTATTATTAATAAATGCTTAATTTATCTTTAATATTCATATAATATTATATTAATAAATCCAGAGTAAAAATAAAGTCTATGAGATAAAAATACTTTGCAAAAGGGAATTATAAAGTTGTTATAATTATATTATTCTTGTTGTATCATTGTTTCTAAAATGTTTCTGATATATATTATGTTTTTTTTTAATGAAAGGAAGCAGTTACTCTCATAACCTGAGGCGTATGAGATGCCTAAAATTAATATGTAGGTGCTTGTCATAAGATATATATATACTGAATTGACCTCCATAAGAATTTTATATAAAGAAATCATATATATATATATGGTTCGCGTGATGGTTGTGTAAGTGATTCGATAAGAAAAGCAATTAAAAATTTCGAAATGGACACATTAATAGTTGAAATGCATTGAAAATATATTTTTGAATTTTAATTTTTCAAAAGACATTGAAAGTTATGAAATGGGCACAAGTGTGTTGAAAAAAAAGATTTATTTTTTGATTTTTTTTAGAAGGCATCAACAAGAAAGAAAAAGTAAAAAAAAATCATAAAATGGATGGGTTAATTAATAATTATGATAGTTATTAATGAAATTGATTAGTTGTAGTGAAATTAAATTTCAATAAGACTCCTTAATAGGTAGGTCAAATAATAATTATAATAATTATCAATCAAATTGATTAGTTGTAGTCCAATTAAATTTCAATAGGATTTCTTAACTTGGTAGCTTAATTAGTAATTATAATAATTATCAATTGAATTGATTGGTATTATTCAAATTAAATTTTAATAGGATTTGTTAAATGGGTAAGTTAATTAATAACGAGGTTAATTATTAGTTGTAGTTGTAGTCAAATTAATTTTTGATAGGATTAGGTAAGTTAATTATGTTAATTTTGTAGATGTAGTCAAATTAATTTTTTATATGACTCATTAAAGGGTAGGTTAATTGATATTTATGATAATTATCTATGAAATTGATTAGTTTTAGTCATATTAAATTTAGGATTCCTTAAGTGGATAGATTAATTAATAATTCTGATTATTATCATAAAAAATAATTACTTTTAGTCAATATAATTTTTATTAGAATTTCTTAATGGGTAGGTTAATTAATAGTTATGATAATTATTAATGAAGTTGTAGTCAAATTAAATTTTAATAGAATTCCTTAACTATACAAGTTAATTTATAATGATAATAATTATCATTGAGAATTATTAGTTGTATTCAATATAAATTTCATTAGAATTCCATATTTGATTCACACTATTTGTGGTTTCATGAAAGTTGGTGTCATTTTTCTAATAACATATATAATTTATTAATTATGTTATTTTCTTAATTGACTTTCTGTCCTTGCTACTTTGCCTAATGTTCTTGTTCGACTATGTTACTAATTAAAAAGAAACTCTTATGATTTTCGCAAAAGAAAACAATAATATCCTCGTTACTCGTTGACCCTTAGAATTCCATTGGCGGCCCCTACGCCGGTGGCCTTGCTTATTAGGCTGTCTCTCTCACTCAAAAAATTTGCATTGAAAAGCCAGCACACACTAGCTCACAGGTAAAAAACCAACCAACATAAGCGAGAGAGAGAGAGAGAGAGCAGGGTAGATAAGAAGCAGAAACAGAAAAGGCTGCTGCTCCACTCTGAGGAATCGGAGAAGAGAAGAGACTGTGCGCAAGCTCTATCTGGAAAGCAAGCACTCCCACCCTTTCTTTTAACATGAAGGAGCTGTTCTCGTATTATTACTGGCTCATTAAGCTGCTTGCCATCTCCTTCTTGGCATCAGTTTTTTTGATAAAGATTGTAGTCTTGCTATGGTGTAGACCCCGAAGAATTGAACACCATTTTTCCAAGCAAGGAATCAGAGGACCCCCTTATCGTTTCTTCATTGGCAACGTGAAGGAGATTGTGGAAATGATGTTAAAGGCCTCTTCTCAACCTATGCCTTTCTCTCACAACATACTCCCTAGAGTTCTCTCCTTTTACCATCACTGGAAGAAAATCTACGGTACAGTATATCCGTTCCTTTACTTTTTCGGTCATTGCTTCAACATTTTAAAATGACTGGTTTTGATTTTTCTTTAGCAATTTGTCCTCTTCGATCTTTTGTGTTCTTGATCGATGATGAACTAAAATGTTTCCTCTTGTTTTTTGACTTGTGATTGTGCCTGGTGATACAAATGTACAGTTGTTTGAGAACCATAATTAAATGTGTAGTAAAACAACGTGGCTTTTCAACCTTATCTTTGTCAAAACCACATATTCGCAAGAGTTTGCCTTGAAAATATCACTAAAGCTATTGATGTTGGGTGCTTCTGCTATGATGTGTTTCTTTAACTTGGCCTGTGATCCATCCTCCAAATTTTGTGACTTTTAAAAGGCTTTTTACCCCTTAGTTCAGGTACTTCTTTTAACAACTTTTCAGCATCTTTCTGTGCCTGGATGCTGGATGTTGAACTTCTGAGTTTTGGACTGTTGCACTTCTTGTTTACTTTCCCTTCTTTTCTCTCTCTCTTTTCTTTTTCTTGCAACTTCCTCTTTCTAGAGTTTTAAACCAGGTTATATTTTTTTAATTGAAAGTGATTTCCTTTTGCTTATGACTTTTCTGTTTTATTGGGAACTTGTTCACTGATGATGAAGCTGTTGGTGTTAGCAATCAGAATAGTTTCAGTTGTCTTCTTGCCTCCTTTCTTTTGTATCTGCTCTCTTTCATGTAGGGTCTACACTATCCATGCTCTCTGAATTAATGGTGGTCATGTTTCCATCTTATTTCTTTTTGCGAATTTGCCACTTAATTGCTACTCGGCCATGTATATATTCAAGTTCCTGCTTGCTGCAAACACTTCTTTCCGCTTTACTTCTTCCATTTTACACCTCGATTATTTTGTGTACAGAATTATTAACCTGTCTCGCCTGACAATTAATTTCCCTGCTTACGTGAGTAACAGGATTTGAATTGATATGACCCGGTGTTTATTGCAGGTGCAACGTTTCTTGTGTGGTTCGGACCCACGGTTCGACTTACCGTCTCTGATCCAGATCTCATCCGAGAAATTTTTACATCCAAGTCGGAATTGTACGAGAAGGTTGAGGCTCACCCTCTTGTTAAGCAGCTTGAAGGTGATGGACTCCTAAGCCTCAAAGGAGAAAAATGGGCTCTCCATAGGAAAATCATAACACCCACATTCCACATGGAAAATCTCAAGGTAAGTTTAAAAGTTATAAAATTACTTGGATGGATGGGCTCAGGGGCCGGAAGAAAACAAAGAGAAAGTATAAGAGTGTACTTAAATTCTTTTATATTAATTTCTGCAGTTGCTAGTACCTGTGGTGGCAAAGAGCGTAAGCGATATGCTGGAGCAATGGTCGGCAATGACAAATTCTGACGAGGTGGAAATTGAAGTTTCCGAATGGTTCCAAACCCTAACAGAAGATGTCATTACGCGAACAGCATTTGGCAGCAGCTACGAAGATGGAAAGGCCATTTTTCAATTGCAAGCACAGCAAATGGTCCTCGCTGCCGTGGCATTCCGACGAGTTCTAATCCCTGGTTACAGGTAATTAATCGAAGTACATGTCGATGTGCGAAGAATTTCAATTCCATTCCATCTATATGGGCTAGAGAAAATGCTTTTCGATTTTTTCAGGTTCTTTCCGACAAGAAGGAACATTAATTCGTGGAGATTGGACAAAGAAATCAAGAAATCACTGATGAAGCTCATTGAAAGGAGAAGAGAGAAATCGAGCGTTAACAAAACGCATCAAGATAGCTGTCCCAAGGATTTGTTAGGGCTAATGATTCAGGCCTCAAATTCATGTGCCGATGTAACCGTACACGACATTGTCGAAGAGTGCAAGAGCTTTTTTTTTGCGGGCCAGCACACCACATCAAACTTGCTGACGTGGACAACGGTCCTACTAGCAATGCATCCACAGTGGCAGGCTCAAGCACGTGAGGAGGTCTTGAGGGTGTGTGGATCACGTGATACACCCACCAAGGATGATGTTGCAAAGCTTAAGACGGTAAAGCCCCCTTCCAAGACTTGACAAAATTCTTGTTTTGTCTCTCTCTGCTCATTGCTTGTTTCCCGTGAGAAAAAAAGAATACCAAAAAAACAACTCTCCCTCTCTTTCGCTTTACTGCTTTTTTTTCTGCTTCGTTTTTTGTTCTTGTTTTTTCCTGCCCTTCTTTATCCTATATACAATATAGATACACTGCTCTGTACTCGGAGCTGGAGAACCAACAAGTAGTAGTGGCATTTTCGTCATTTCACTTACATGCTGAATCTTGTTATGGTGTGCAGCTGACCATGATTTTAAATGAATCCTTACGGTTGTACCCACCAACAATCGCCACAATCAGACGGTCCAAGGCTGATGTGGAGCTGGGGGGCTACAAAGTCCCAAGTGGGACCGAGATCTTGATACCGATCCTGGCCCTTCATCATGATCAATCCATATGGGGCAATGATGCAAATGAATTCAATCCGGCTCGCTTCTCCGGTGGTGTGGCCCGCGCTGCTAAGCATCACCTGGCGTTCATTCCATTCGGGCTCGGAGTCCGCACCTGCATCGGGCAAAATCTAGCTATCTTGCAAGCCAAATTAACGCTTGCCATATTACTGCAACGATTCTCTTTCAGACTGGCCCCTAGCTATCAGCATGCACCAACAGTCCTCATGCTACTTCACCCCCAGTATGGAGCACCCATCATCTTCCAACATCTGTCCAATCCATGAACAATCATCAAATACTCGAACCAAGGCTCATAAATCAGTGCCAATCTCCGATGCCTTCCCTTTCGTGTGAGTGTGCAATTAAGAGCTTTAATAAGTCGAGTGACCAGGATACCGGCAATATTCTTGCCCTGAAAATCATAGAGCCTACCGGATATACTCGATGGATCAAGCGAGCAATTGCATTCCACCTACCCATCCCTGATCCCTTCGAAGTTAATACACTAACCCCACCTTGGCCATGGTGTTCTTGCCAAATACACTTTACCCATGGTTCTAGCCAAGTGTTTGCCAGGGTCTTCGAGTTTCAATCAGCCTAGGACTTATCAAGTATAGGGCTAACAAGTAGCTAGGTAGGTAGCTCCCTTTCCCCTGTTTCTTTTTATTTTTCTTCTCGCTTACTCTCTCTCTCTCTCTCATGCATGTAATGTATATCTCCAAAATCTCTACAGTTTTGTAACCTTGTGGTTTTATAAGCTTATCTATCGTTTATTACTGGCCAAGGCATCTCTCTCTCTCTCCCTCACACACACACACACACAATTCTAGCATGTCATGAGCAATGTGTCTAATCATAAAGTACTGGTAAATTCGTCCCAAGGGAACCTCAATTAATTGATCAAGAATCTAAAGCTGTCTTGGAAGCAGGAATCGGTAAGATGTGGATAAAAAAGAAAAACAAGAAGAAGAAGATTGGTTTTTCTTTGATTAACATAATGGACTCTAGAAATCTTAGATTAGCATTTTGTTGCTCGAGGGATTCAAGATGACATAGGTTGTCTTTATCTATTAATTTGCGTTGGAATTAGGTATCCAAGCCAATCAAATCATGGACACCCGACCATTTTATTGGGAATTTTCACAACAACCCACTCACCAATGCATGCACTATTGTGAAAATAACTAGTTTAAAGACTTGATATTTCGTGAGTAGCTAGCTAGTTCTTGATTTTATGACGAATATATATTCAAGTACTATTTGCTTAATGGTCACCAGTTCAGATTTGCCAAATCCCATCTAACCTGCTGGGCTTCTGGGTTACTTCCACTTCATGTTCTGATAGCGCATTGATCACTCAAATTCTATTACCGACACATACCGACCCGTAACTTTCCTGCTGGCCTGGAAGGTGCCACATATATATATATATATATATATATATATATATATATATATATATATATATATAGAGAGAGAGAGAGAGAGAGAGAGAGAGAGAGAGAGAGACTTTGCAGATCATTCAATTTGCATATAATTAAGTAATTAATTTGCACCTAATTATATGAATGCTGTCCAAAGTGTTAACACACACACACACACACTCCAACAGATATGAAATACCATTTGTAATTCGTGTGAACAGATTGATTTGCTGGATTTAGTTTGTCCTCAATCCCCATAGCAAATAGCGTGATGATAATTTAATGCAGCAACCAAAAATCTTTTTTCAGAGCAGCATTTAAAATTAACTAGTATATATACTAGCTATCCCAGAAGAGAATTATGATCCCTTGGTGTCCAAACATTCTTTATTGAATAGATCCAACGAGTTTTCCTAGAATTAATGCCATGGGGAAGTTTCCTTCCGTTTCCAAGGTAGGGAGGTGGTGCTGGTGCTCCTTTATTAAACCTGGACGGGATTTTTTTCCTTTTCGAAAAAAGAACAGGGGCCGGGCATCTAGAATGGTGGCTTTATATGTTAGTATTATTAATGGCCAGAATATATATATAGTGTTACTACAAGATCTAAAGCAAAGGACAGTTGCAGCACTCAAGGCATGAAATGTTCTTTTAAAACAAAGGTGACTGTGATCCAGCATGCAGATGAACTCCTCTGGAGTTTGTAGTTGTCTTTTAGTGAGAAGTAGGATTTGAGGCAGCAACCTTCCTTTTTGTATTGTTTTTTGGGATCTTCTCATGCACTTGGGGTTAACTCTAATCAAGGGGGTAGATGGTCCCCCGGAAGCATGTGATTGGGGGGGGGGGTGTCTTTCCCAGCCCTCTCTTCTATTTTGAGGTGTGATTTTTTTCTGCTTTTGTTAAAGGAATCAAAGCATGCCCTGAACCATGTGATCATATCCATACTTACCTTACGGACCCAATATTCAATTCATTTGTCTCTCTTCTTCCAAGACACCCCCTAATTAGCACATTAATGGCAGTCTGTTTATTCTTCCTAGCTTGTCATGATGTTTATCTGGAATGCCGTGTTACCGAGGCCCATGTTGTTCATTAACAAGAACTACTTGTGGAGGGCAAATCAATGCTACCCTCCTCGTATCTTTATTGGAACAGTCACTCTCTTTTTTTTTTCTCTTTTTTTTTTTTTTTTTTTTGTTCATTTTCATATCTTTACATTGGATTTATTGCAAATTAGATTTTGTTTTTTTTTTTAGTTTTTTTATATGAAGCTATCATAGTTTTGAAAAAATATCATGGTATTAAGTTAGTAGTCGATCATATTATTAAATAAAAAATAAGTATTATGAATTGAGTTTCATAATTTGTTTCGATTTACTTTCTATGAAATTATAGTGATATTAGAAAAACATACCGGTATTGGGTTGGTGCTTGGTTTTTTAAGCATTTATATTTTTTTATCATATTATTAAAAAAAAATGATTCCAGAAAAAACATAATTATTGAGAATTAGACTCAATGATTTATTTCGATTTACTTTTTATGAGGTTATCATGGCCTCAAAAAAACTTTCATATATTGAGTTGGCGCTCATTTTATAAGAATCTATTTTTTATCATATAATTAAATAAAATAGTTTTTTTAAAAAAACAAAGTTATTAAACTCAAAAAATTTCATAACTCAAGTTGCGAGTTTGGTGGGTTAACCTAGATTGACTCAGGTTGATCCAATATATTGTCGTCTCAATAGTTTGTTTTTTTAAATAATGCCATCTTGAAAATATTTTTAAAGTTAAATCATATTTTTATTAGTCGACCATGGTTTTTTTAACTCATATGTCAACCGAACCACTTCAAAACAACTTTTATATAATTTAATTTAAAATTTAAATTTATATATATATATAAGCGGAAGGTTTTAAATTCAAGCACCAAGTTAAATTTAATGAAACTGTAAAAAAAAGAAAAAAAAAGTTGATTTGGCATTATTTTTTTACATGTAAATTGTTTTTCATTACAATGATCGTTAACGTGGGAGTGAATTGGTGTGTGTGTGTGTGTGTACATCTGAGTTGGAACAGTGTGCTAGCTTCAGAAGAGCCAGAATGGCCTTTCGTACTGCACTTCAAAGTACACTTCTTTTCCTGATAAATTGTAAAATCCATGTCCTAATCTTAGTGTT
>Ga0325404_1000695_pt1 | contig 34238 bp, 19 predicted proteins | sample PopdelMetagenome_18_FD_205664 | JGI IMG/M metagenome (GOLD analysis project Ga0325404, IMG submission 205664) | Populus deltoides microbial communities from Bellville, Georgia, United States - Xylem-Control-R1 | ecosystem: Host-associated > Plants > Phyllosphere > Stem > Wood/Secondary xylem...
TAATGTATTGCTTACTAGCTAGACACTAAAATAAACAGTGTCCAAAGTCAAACTCTCTTTCTTCTCTTCCAAGGAAAATAAGCAATGACATATAAGGAAGAAGATTTAAGAATCTGCTAATGAAAGATGTTTTTGCATGACATGGCAAATACTTTATAAATCTGCTCATCCATTTTCTTACATGCTAGAAAAACTGATCAAATTAAATGGATACAAGTCACTTAAAAATCTCATAAACAAAGAATTAGGCTGTTAAACATTAATATAACTACCCACTAATAATAGTTGACTCGGGAGGTGTGGATGCTCTAATGACTTTGTGAGGGAGGTCTTTTTTGTTGCGAGCCCAAAGAAAATGTTCATTCAAGAAACTATTGGGCTTCTACTTTAATCTAAATAATTCAATCTACGAGGCCCACTGGGCTTACCTAATCTTGAAAATTATTACACCAATCAAATTCATGCAACCTTAAATTTCCAGTTAATTGCACTGAATAACAGGATTAATCTTAAAGGATTGGTATGTTGTTCAAAACGATTTGCTTTCTCTTTTAGCCTTTTAAGTTAGAATCTCACTATCAACATCTAAAATAAATTTATTCTTATAAATACACCAATTTAATATAAAAAAATGTGTTTTTAAGATAATTTGATTAATATATTAACAATTTTGAAAATAGATGATTGAAAGCTGCTCAATAGAGAGTATTGCTGCGTCATGCTTTGCAGTCACTTTGACTTGAAATAAAACCGAAGGCCAAATATCTGCTCATTGTGTTTTAAACTAGAATGAGATTTTCAACGCAGCAACTTGGACAAACGGGCTAAAGCTGGATGGGAAAAGCCGAAGGGACAATTGGCGATAGGCCAAAAAAACAGCTTGACTTCAATCCAAGGAAGCAAACACGGAAAGGCAGGGAAAAGCCAAATGCCTAAATGGCAACTTGGAAAGGGCAGCTTCCTTGCCATCAAACTTATGCAGCTAAAGATGCTGGGAATAGTCAAGGCATTGACAAAAATAAAGCATAGAATTCCTTTAATTAAATTGAATTGACCATCCAGAATGTTAGCACAGGTTGTTTGCAATCTTTTGCCGTCAAATCTCAAGGATGAGCTAATGAAGTCATAGAAGACTGCTCAAAATGTCTTTTGCTAGAGGCATTTGGAGTGTTCATCAACATTAACCTTCAGGCAGAGTCAATTGTTGACTGCCATTAAACAAAAAAGAGAAACCTTTTCTTTACCACTATGATGTGTACCCTTTTACAAGAGGGTGTCTTTCTACTTTGCAACCAAAAGAAAAGAAAAGGAAAATTAACATTATGATCTACATTTCTAAATTGAAGATTAATTAAGCTGCTTGCTGTGATTCTTCCTTCTCTGCTGAAGAGCTTAAATCCATTGATTCCTTTCTTCTACTTCCCATCCTCCACAATCCATACAATGTCTTGAATTCCCTCACAGCATGAACACTACTTTCTTGGTTAAACACGCCTCCAGTTTCACCTGTCTCGTCCCTGCTGGACCGAGCTGACCTACTGCCAGTCATTCTTTGGCCAACCTTGCTTGGCCCTCTTAAATCACCGCTATTGGTTTGTGATTGCAAAGCTGAAATGACTGATTTCAAAGCCCGGGTCGGCGAATTTCTGTTAGAGATCATTATTTCACCAATCTCAGCTGGACTTAAACTCGATCCACCGTACTGTAAAATTTCTTCAACTTGTGAGAAAAGCTTGTGTTCCTTCACTCCCAAGTAATTATTGGCTAAACTCTTAAATGCTGAGAAATTACATAATGGGAACTGAATATGAACATGAACCCTGCCAGGCCTTAACACTGCTTGATCAATTTGATCCTTACAGTTCATGGTGAACACCATCACACGCTCCTCGCCGCAACACGAAACAATTCCATCCATGAAATTCAAGACCCCAGACAAGCTCACATCCCTTGATTTCTCAGTCAAGAACCTATCAAAATCCTCAATTACAATCATGGACCGACTTGTGGTTTGCAGCAGGAGCATTTTGAGATCAGAATCACCGGAAACCTTGGAGATGTTAATGTCATAGACATCAAAATTGAGGAATCTAGCCATGGCTGCAATAAAGCTGGATTTGCCTGTCCCGGACGCGCCATAAAGAAGATAACTTCTTTTCCATACATGACCTAATCTGTGATAATACTGCTTAGACTTCAAAAACAATTCAAGATCAGCTTTTACCTTGTTCTTCAAGTCTCCATCCATGATCATTGTATCCATGGTGGCTGGATGTGTGAAAGGAACTGATCTCCACCTTCCATTCTCATAAGGGTTCTGCTCTAGATTCATAAACAATTTGATTTCTTTGCTCTTCTGCTCAACCTGATCAGCAACCGAAAGAATGTGCTGCAAGTAAGGACGTAGAATCATTCTCTTGTCTTTCTTTCTCAACTTCAACACCAATGTTCTCTTACCATTTCCTTCACAATATTTCTCATTGCTCCAATGCACTCTAGCCCCAAGAAAACTATCATGAATCACTTGATTCTTGTCGAGATGGAGGATGATGTCATTCGCTTTCGAACCCGAAAACAGATTGGTGAAATCAGAATCTTCGATGGCAGGCAGCGAGGTTAGATAAGTGGAGACCTTGTGGTAGAGTTGATTTTCTAGGGAAAGATCATTGAATTGTGGAACCTTGAAGATTTGGTAAACATAAAACTTGTCTTCAAACGATCTCCAACATCTAACAAGAATATGTAGAAATGATGTTTTTGCCAAAAATCTAATTATGACTAAAAAGACAACGATTGTAATGAAATGAACAAGAATTGGGCTGCTAAGATTCATGATAAACATGTTAGAAAGGTAATAAGAACAAAGGGGATTGAAGCAAAGTAGAAATAATGGTCGAGTATGGAAAGTGAGGGATGATGATTTTAATGGTGGAGATGGGAGATGTATGGCTTGTGTAGTTTGGAGTTATAGTCAACTTGTGCCGGCAAATTTACTGGGTCAAAGACACGAAATTGGAAGGAGGGAGGTGGGTTATTGCCCCTAGCTGTTAATGAATGACCAGAAAGACTTGAGGTCTATATATTATGATTTGTGAAGGGACTTGTACGACCATACTTTATTCACATTGCTTGATTCCATTGAATATTCAATTATTTGAGTATTCTTTGAACACCCAGAAAATGAAGGCATTTACTTTTATTGTTCCTTGTATAAAAAAAAAAAAAGTTGTTCTCTGTTATACTCAAGGATGAGTGGATTAATGGCTGATCTAAAATTTAATTTGGATTTTATTTGATTTTATTTTATTTTTAATCAAAATGGATGTTGACATAGTTAAATTTAAGTGATTTAACTAAATTCATGTAAGATTTAATCAAGTTATATTTAAAATAATACAATTGTAAGATATATTCGATTGACTTGCAGATTAATTTAATAAATTAACAAGCGATACTGGTAAGAAAAAGGTAACAATTATGACACACAATTTGACGGGCATCAATTTGCATGGCATAAACAGGCAGAGCAGCCATATATGGACCAGTTTGGGAGGATGAGAAAGTGACAACATGCCAGTCTAACTTAATTTCTTTGAATTTTTCAATCTTTTTGAAGTTTTCTTACCATGAAAAACACACAATTATTCGATCAGAAGTTGATGGTTTTTCCACCAAACTGATAATTATATTTGCAGGCCTGCCTAATTAGTAACCCAACCCATGCAAATCCAATCTCTTTCGCTTTCGATCCTGTTTCCTGCCGCGTGCCACAGCTGCCTAATCGCATAAAAAACAAAGCATGTCCACATTGTTTTTGGAGTTTGAACTTCAAATTAAGCTGCTAAGAATGGAACAAGTCAGCTTAGATTTTTCAGGGATTGCAACACAAGTTATCTCAAGCACCTTTTTTTCTTTTTGTGCCTAAGAATATGGTAGGTCAAGCCTTATCCCCCTGTACAAATATATTATTTTTGAACAGTTTCTACAGCATCTCATCAACCTGTGAGTCACGTAGGATAACAAGAACAAAATTAATATTCTATCATTATATTATTACCAATACAGAATATTATAACTTATAGTATTGGTTTTTTATAAAATATATATATATATATATATATATATATATTATTTTTATTTGAAGAAAACTTGTCTTTGTTCCCAATAAATGACACATGTTCTAATTATTTTATTAAGAAAATCTAATAATGAAAAAAAAAAAGATTCTCTTAATGATTAGTGAACAGACCCCTAGTCTTTATAATGCTCAATACTTGCAGATATCACCTCCATTGCTTTGTTTTCTTATGTGATTTTGGCCTCTTTCAAGCTAGCTAGTACCAAAAGCATCTACATCATGAACACTTTCATCATTTGACATCGAGTGGACAAAGCTTGCACTCATGAAAGAAGGCTGTGCTACAATGGAATAAAGGCTTGCAACTTTCGAGGAATAAGTGTTTTGCTTTCAAGGCTGGACCTGTCTACTTTAGACAAACCAGTGCCAGCTCTTACCTTAACGAACTTAATCATTGATGGATGTTGCTGTTTGCAAATCATAGAAATCCTGAAAAGAAACAAAAGGGTAATGAGTGTTGTAATGGACTTGAATTAATGCCCGACCAAAATGATCCCAGTCATCCTCTAGGGTCATTTGTTGCCTTCACTCTGGTAGAAAATGAACACAAATCCAAATACATGTTAGGACTGAAACCCGGCTTGAATCTGAGGGAATATCATAGGGATAGAAACATAAATCAAGAAGTTAGGTTTTTTTTTTAATTAGTCCAGGAGTGAATTCGATCAAATTCTGGTAACTTAATTGGGTAACCTGTGATCTAGTTGATTAGGGTAAATTCAGTTGGCATTCAACCCAGTCAGCTTTAAGATATTTTTTAATTTTTATTCAAAACAACGTTTTGAATATTTATAGGTTAACGAATTGATTCACTTGAATGAACATTGAATTTTGAATTATCCTATATTGCTATCAGAACGACCGTCTGAAATAAATGCCCACCATTTAACCTCACTCCCATTCCATATTTTATAAATCAAACTGCCTGTACAAGAAGACAATTTTGTTTCTAGCAGAAAACAAATCTCAACATCATGCTCGTGTTATCTTAGAATAAAATTACGTTTTGCAGTCAAGCCTAAACCACAGACATTCCAAGAAAAAATCTTTATATGCATTAACAATACAAATCCCACTAGCTATAGACTCAAATCTATTACTGTATAGCTTTCCAGTCCTCGACTCCCTTTCCACTTGATTTCTTATCTCCTCTGTGAAATTTCTCAGATTAGAGCCACACCCAATATCCAAAATTGTCCCATTTGTCATCATATGATAAACCTCAGTCTCTGCTGCTGTTGTATCTGCAATCTGCAAATTCCTTTCCTGTAGCCATCTTCTGTTTCCCATTCGAATTGCAGTATCCATTGAAGACTCCTCTACTTCCTCAGCGGTGCTTTGCAAACTGCCTGTATTAAAAAGAAATCTTTCCTTGCGGTATCTGCTCCTTTGAGTAAAGTAAGAATTATGAGTCTGACGGTCCATATCACACTGTCTATTGGAGTCTGTCATTCGGTTATGAGAGTCCATAGGACTGAGACCCAATTCCTGAGAAGCTTCCAAATTTGAGTCCTCATAATCAGAAGAGTTTGTGTTTGTGTTGGAAATGGAAGCAGTAGGATATCCCAAAATCTCAGGAAATAAAATATTGTACTCCATTATTCTCTCGTGTTCAAAAGTAACTTGCCTCCTGAACTGATCCAATGAAGAATTATATTGCAACTCAAAATTGTCCCTATCAGCATCATCAACTGAAGTATTCATCTCCACATCAACATTATTGTCTACATCAGCATCTGCAGACTCTAAATCACCCGACTGATCATCTTCTTCCTGATTGAGCATTACCAAGAAGCTATTCATGGTATAGGATATGGACTCATAATCTGGATAATGAGTCAGTCTATTTCCACAATAATCTTCTCCATTCAAACGCAAAGTAACTGTTGTATGTAAAACTTCCCAGGACATGGTGCCAATTAAAATTCGCAAAGCTTCCATCATTAAATCATAATCATCAAATAATATCAGTGCTTGTGAAGCACCAAGAAAACGGATGCCAGAAAATACCAAACCACTCTATATCAATCCCTTCTGTATCATGGAATAATCCACTCCCTCTTAAATCCAACCAACCAAACTATTAAGAAGCCATAGAATATCTTGGTGTTTTGAATCATTAAGATGCTTCCTGTCACTATATATGATTAGCAATCTGAATATGACCTTCATTCTTTGAAACAATGTTCGAATTCAGAACATCTGCATAACTTCTTTCATCCCTCGACCGAATCGGCACTTGAACCTTAGGAACTTCAGTATTCCTCTTCAGTGAAACCTTAGTTGCAGTCTGTCTGCGATCATGTCAAGCAATATTTGCTCTAGGTTTGAAAGAACCAAACCAGAGATCATTAAGATTTAACAAGAAGAATGCCGTCAGTTAAATATTGTGCACTGTTAATATCGTGTTTTGAATAATTCAACCAAGCTTGTAGAGACACGTTGAAGAGAATGACTCAAAGGATACTATTTACTTCGTATTCAGTAGTATTTATAGAAATTTACATATAACTAATTGAGTAACAAAAGAAGAGTAAAATGAAGATTACAAGAGATTTGAAATTCAAAATAGCTAAAACTATTGATGACTAGAGATTTTGCAGATTGGTACGTAGTTTCTGCAAATCCTTTACTGATCTTTCGATGTCAGCTAATATTTCAAACATTTCTTAATTGGATTCTTCTATCAAGTTTCTTAATATTTTCTATCTATTATGCCTATTTTAATCAAGAAAAAGGCATCATTTTACAGAAAAATTAATACGAAAATTAGTAGAAATTGATAAATGAATCCAATTTAGAACTTTCTAAAACGTTTAGGATCTAATTGATAAAAAAAATTTCTTGGAATTCAATTGATAATGCATTGGGGGCTAATTTGAGGTTTCCACTCAAATGTTGTGTCGCTTTTGGGCTTTCTCATGTTGTTCTCTTCTCTGCGTACTTTCATCTTTCAACTTCTTGTCTTGTACTGTAGCTTCAAAACACTTCTTTCATTTCTTGCCTTTTTACTGCTCACTTAAATCAATCTTTAAAACCCATTGATCTACGCTTTGAAAGCTCACTTTTTTACCCTTCATTTCTCTCCAATTCAGTGTTTTAAACACGGGCTCTGTTTATTTTCTTGATTTGCTAGCATACTCATCTCTCTCAATTAATTCTTTCATAGAAAGTCTGGTGATCTTTGAAGTTGGGGTTTCAATTTATTATGCTATTGAATCCATTGTTTAGTTGCCAGTTCACATCTTTGGTGAAAGCTGGACTTTTTTCTTTTGATTGTATTTGCAGAGCACTAGAAATCATCGAGGACGGAACCGGCACACGATCGGAAGGATTCCCACCAAAAACCTTCATGAACGTGTTAAACATGAATTATCCAAATAATAATTCCATCATCCATAATTGATATATTCTTGAAATAAAAATATTTACAGAAATGAATGAGTTTTCATGACGAATTAGTGAGTAATCAAAATAAATAAATGTCAGAATAACATTATCAAACACATATGATGATGATTGTATTAGAAATTTTCATATTAATGCATACCCCTTCACATCCTTTTACAGGTACAACAGTTCACCTAACTACTATAACATTTAAAAAATGTGTGATGGCTAGTCCCACCAAATATATAATTTACAATGTAGATAATAAAAGTTTGAATTGTTTGTTAGGGTTTGTTTATGATTTGGAAAAAAATGAATTTGTTTATAATTTGATAAAATTAATTTTGATTTTGTAATTTAGGTGTGTTATACAAAAAGGAAAGATGTGTTATTTAATGGTTAACAATCACATTATATCAATTTTATTGTTATGTTAAAAATCTTGGAAAAATGATTTTTTTACGGAATTGATAACAATTAAATGGTATTGATCTAAATTGAATAAGTTTGAATTGAGCAAATGATAAATAATTATTTGAGTACTGATTAACTATTGTTGATTGGGTTTATTTAGTGAATATTTTTATGCATCATTAAATTTTTATACAAAAATAATAATTGATTATTAGATTGTGAATTCATTATTAATTATCGAAGTTCATTTTTTAATTGATTGTTACATTATTAATAAATATTGTTATCGATATTTTATATAAGTTTTCTAAATAATGAACGATCGTTCTTGGATATATCAAAATTCACCTTAAGGGTTGTATAGGGAACATTAATGGAGATGGAATTAAATGTTCATGTGAAAAGTGTAAAACAAAAGGTTTCACCAATTAAATGTTGTGACAATGCATCTTCTAAAAAAAATTCATTAAGAAATACTTGTGTTAGTTTTACATGAAAGACTCTATATTATTTACGAGACTACGTTAGAAAAGATTATTAGCTCAATATCTAGTTTTATCAACTTATATGAAGTTGTAGATAATAATAGTAATCATTATATGAGTATGGTGATGAATGAAATATGAATAAATCATGTTTATTCAGGTGAAGATTCGCATAGCATCCCTTTAGATGAAGAACCAAATGAAGATGCAATTAGGTTTTTTGAACTTTTAAAAGGGTCTAATAAACCTTTATAAATATTATTGATAGATAGACTGACAGATATTGGTCGTCAACTAATTTTATCATCGATACTAACATTTTGTTTGCCTATTTATCGGAGTTGAAGTCATCGATGTAATTACCGACGGATCGAAATCCTTGATGCGACACTAGCTGATGAAATGTTTTAGTCGGTATATCTATCAGTGATAATTTTTTACCAACAAAAACAAAGCTTTTATACTGACAAAATATTGCATCTGAAAAAAAAAATTTATAGTGGTGATATCAAGGTACATATTTCATACTTTATAAACACATGTATTTCATAATAATTACTCACTTCACATACAAACATACATATCACATAAATACTTCTAAAGATGCAACTATATCAATTACTCATAATCATATAACAGATTTCATATGGTTACACTTGGATGCAAAAACACATTTCATAAAAATTCTTAAATATATATATCTCATATTTATTACTCACTATAATATATTGAATTCTCACTTTATGGTATTCTATAGAATTAACACCAAATTCAAATGAAATCAAATAAAACTAGATAAATAAAAACATCAATAAACCTTAATTTCTTGTTAGGACCTAACTTAGAAATTGTCTTTTACCAGTAGGGACCAATTTGTAATTTCCTTAAAAATTCAAAGGTCAAATCATAATTGTACAATATTCAAGGAATAAACTAAAAGTATCATAATTAAATGAAAAAAAGTATGATTTTTTATCCTTAACTTCACAATCATTCCATCCATAATGTCAAAAAAAAAATTCAGGGGTTAAATCTTAATTTTCTAAAGCGTAGTGACTAAATTTTAATTTTCACAATGCAAGACTGAGATTTTATCCTCTTCAACTTTATAATTAGATTTTCTAGAATTTCCAGAAAATATCAATAAAATTTCTTAATTCTTTTATTAAAAATGAGAAACTTTATTGATATGATGTGACATTACAATCAACTAATTACAATTATACATAGAAATACATCCAAACAATTATGGAAATAAATTATACTCTTCATTATTTAAAATCATTAGTTTTATCCTTTGATGTAGTACTTGATTTCCTCCATAATTGATGATTGTATTGATTAGATTTCAATTCAAAATATATTCTCTTGATTTGTTTCCTCAACATGTCTCTTTAAAGTTTTAGAGATTTTTTTAAAACAATCTCCATAAGTTTGATATCTATATTTAAAGGTAATATTGAAATTATGATGAATATTTTTAAAAATAACCTAAATAAGCCAAGATCCAAAATAATACTATGCAACTCTTCGTGTATCATTAAAAACAAAAAAAAACAAGATTGAGAATTGGGAATGTAATTCATTTAAACAAATATATATATATATATATATATATATATATATATATATATATTATTTTTATTTATTTAATTTTTGTAAGGGATGTATAGTGACGATGGTAGAAATAAAATGATAAAAACAAAAAAGGTTAAGAAAAGAAAGAAAATAAAGATTGACTAATGGTCGGCATGTTATTATCTGCCAAGTCACTCAAGCTGTTCATGTCTTTTTCACTGCTGCTCTGTTTCTCTAGCTTCCTTCTCTGCTCTCTTTGTCATTCTTTTTCTGCTAAGACCTCTCAGATTTTCAAGTGATTGGTTGTTTAGAAAAGAGAAAGATTTCCATTTATATAGTTCTAAACCTTTTTAACAACGAACTCATTATCAATTTACTGATTAAGTTTATCATTAACATTACTTAGCGTTTTCAATGTCATTATTTCATATTGTTCTCTTCTCTGTATACTTTGAGCTATCCACTCAAATGTTGTATAGCTTTTGGGCTTTCTCGTATTTTTCTCTTCTCTGTATACTTTAACTCTTGTCTTGTACTGTAGCTTCAAAACGCTTCCTTGAGCTGGACCTGAATTGCTCCGACTCATAGAGTCATTGTTGCCAAGTTGGGGTTTTTTTGAAGGTATTTCTCTCACTTGTTCTCTTCTTTCGTTTCTTTAGTTGTTCATGGGCTTTTTTGGTTTGGTCAAAAACTCATCTCTCAGATTTGGTGGGTCTTAATTTTTTACTGTTCACTTAAATCAATCTTTAAACCTCATTAATCTACACTCTGAGAGTTCACTTTTTTCTTGATTTGCTAGCATACTCATCTCTCTCAATTAGTTCTGTCATATAGAGCTTGGTGATTTTTGAAGTTGGGGTTTTGATTTATTATGTTATTGGATCAATTGTTGGAATATAGTTTAATTTTTATTATGTGTGATGTAGTTTAGTTGCCAGTTCACATCTTTGGTGAAAGTTGGAATTTTTCTTGTTTTGATTGTATTTGCAGTGTACTTGAAATATGACTATGGGTTGGTTCTGGAGAATAAATGGAGGAGGCCGATTTTTCAATCATTTTCTACCGAAAAAGAGGATGAATGGAATGATGCATGAGAAACAGCGTTGCTGCCGGAGGATCTGATGGTTCAGAACAGAGCTCCATAGGAAAAGGATGTGAAATTGTCTTCATCCACAGGGATAGAGAACAAAAAATAAAAATCGAGAACAAAATCACTTACATGACCATGAAGTAATAAAGCTATGTTTCCTTCCCATTCAAGAATCCAACACTGCTCCCTAAAAGCTGTTTTGAATTTGAATGGACTAAGAATTTCGGTGCATTTTGTTTGTAGTAAGTGTGATAAAATGTTTTCTGCTAGATTATTCAGGTAGTCTCATGTTACAGGTCCGATATGAAGTTTAGAAATTTAGAGAATAAATTTGTTGTCCTTTTTAGCCCTATTGAATTCCAGGATCTTTTAAGCTTGTGCAGGATTACTGGCAAGTTTGGAATATAACATAGATTCCTTTTGTCTAACTTACCAATTCTAATAGATATCTTATCACGTAATTTTGACTCTGCCATTAATGACCTGGACAACACAAAGATCCCAAGCTCTTACGAATTTAAAAGCAAGCCTGATGGTTGGGAAACACCAACGAAGGCACAAGATGGAGATATATGGGAAATGTCACAGAGGGAGGAAGATACTCTCTTCCAAGAATTTGATCATCGAATAGTATACAGCAAATTTCTGGTGAATTGATGTTGTCATGCCATTATGTTTTTTTTTTTTCTTAGGCTAGTCTTAGCAATGAATCTACTATTCAGCCTAGTCATCATCTCCTTTCTGCTAAACTAGCAATTTTTTCTGTGACTGCTTGCAGATAGCTAGTTTTATCAAGGATCGCATATTTAGCAGGAGAAGACCTATTGATGGTTGGAAATACATGATAGAGGTGTTGGGACCAAATGCCAAGAAAGGGAGGGGTAGTGTTTCAAGAATACCGAGTATATCAGATCTATCTACACAGCCATTCAAGGGGGACAGGAAACTGATTTCCCACAAAGGGGGTGGTAGTTCAGCTCCTGACTCTGCTGAACTTTCCTTTCTTTGTTCTTGGCCATTGTATGTTTGCTTGGTGATCAAGCTGCATGCCGTCATGTTTTCTTGAGAGTGTTATAGAAACGACGTCCAATAGGTTAAGCTACTCGTAGCTGTGAGGAAGATAAAGCTCTGTCAATCAAGAAAATGGCAATCTAAATTTGTAGATCATCGATTCATTGTGACTGTAAATGCTGTATATGTAAATATCTCTACGCTAGAAGATTGGTAGGGGTTTGAGAGGTTAAATGATGTCCGGTTATTCATTTGCGACCCCCAAACTGCTCTGAAAATGTCGAAGCTACAACAGTTTTTTGACATTTTGTTCATCAAACAACTTGTTTGCCAGGACTCTTCAAAGCACATAGGAAATTCCTTTTAGAACAACTGGTTTCTGAATGATATTGATTTCAATCTGCAAGCATTAGTCCGACACATCATCATCATAAGTTGCTATCATGGCAATAATCAATGGCAAAACACGACTTCTTAACTTCCAGATTCTCATTGCGACTTCATATCCATCCATCTCAGGTTTCTGAATATTCAAAAGAAGTATTTGGAAAGAAGATGCAGTTTGACCGAGAGCACTAAGGCTTTCAAACCTGGATGCAACAGTAGCAACATTGCAACCTAGCTTCTCAAGCAGTGTCGCAGTGTCTGAGTCACAGCTTTGTTGAAATAATCAGCATCAGCTAATAGAACTTGCAAGCCTCTGAAAAGAGAGTTGGAATATGAGTGCTCTGAAGATTCTCTGGATTCAGAGATTGACTGCAATGGATGGTCAAAGTTGAAACTCAAGAGCAAATCTCACGCATTCAGGAAAACCTTGAGAGTTGGGCACTATCTAGATCTTGGTTCGCATCAACTACCAAATATAACGAGGTGGGCTTCATCATTTTAGGGAGAATGCCTGCTTCTGAGATTCTTTTTCTTCCATCAACGACCTTTTTCTTCTGATCTTGTGCTCCATGGAATCTACTGCAACTTTTGAGCACTGTCTGTTTTTTTCCACTGTAAGTTCTGTTTACTTTAACCAGCTAATCGTTTCATTACCTAGCTTAGATGTTTCTTCTATATAAAAAAAACCAATGCCTTTTCCTGGGAAGTTTCATATGTAAATGAATCGATTTTGCAATGTTTTTTATTTGTAATGTCTGCAGTTGCGTGAATTACCAGCCTCTAATGCCCAATGCGTTCCTATTCTTTAAACTATGAAATGCTTCTTTTTTCCGAGAAACACATAAATTGTATAACCCGTCAACTAAGCAGTCCCTTCTTCTTGTTAAGAATAACAGTAATAATTTATCAGTGCATGCAAAGGAAGATCTAATTAGTATTAAGATTATAAGCCAACAAGATAGAGGGGTGGATGTTCTCAAGAACAGTTCCCATCACCATCAGACGAGCTACAAAGGAACTTCTAGTTAGAGCACAAACTGTGTTTATTAGCACGTAGACTTGCTGCAAATGTGGTAGATATTATCTCTCAACAAAAATGTCAACTTTGGAAATTAATATTTCCGGGTTCCAACACTCACTCTTGTTTAGTCATCAACTAAGGGACCTACTTGTGTGGAAATATTTGCAATTGAATAATTCAACCTTCAGTTCCATGTTCAGCACGACTTGCTGGACAATATATTTAAGTTCCGATGACTTGGAGGTGAAGGAGGAAAAGGACACGCCGAACGAAGATTGGTTTTTCTTGTTGACGGTGAAAACGAAAGATCTTTTAGGACTAACAATCCAACAGCAACTTGGGAATCTTGAGTGCAAGAACCTTGGAACTCCAATTTCCATTAGTAAGCTGCTTCGATTCTGGTAGTGGTTCAGCAATGTTACTGCAAGAACACGTTGACTGGTGTACAGCTGAACTTATTGGTTACTTAATTCTTGGTGTGCAACTGTAGATGGGATTGGATTGAAGTGGACATAAGAAGGTGAAGATGACTTTCTTGATCAGTTTTTTATTTCACTTAATTGGTTTGAAAAAAATTTCCTTGCAGATTTTTCTTCTCGCGTACTAATTGGACATATCTGATTTGCTCGATGGTCACACAATTTGTGGACGTCGATCATAAATGTGATGAGATTTATATACATGAGCATTGCTTAAATGAGAAAAGTTGATGATATATTCATAAGAACGGATACATAATCTCATATTTAAGATTTTGAGCTCCAAAACATATCTACGACTCAAGAAAAAGAAAATTTAAACACAGTTCTTAGATTGAATAAAATGGTATGAAATTACTGTTTTATAGACGCCGCTTGAGTGGTTGTAGTCCACAATGTCTATGCACCTTCAGCAACAACCTCCCAGTTTTTCATCAAGGCATGAACAACCTTTAAAGCACTATCTCTTCAACATTTTTAGAGGGGAATCGCTTGGGATATTTCTACCTCAATGACAATTAATTTCAAGGGGAAATTCCATTGTTTTTCATCAACTGCACAATATAGAAAGTTCTTGATCTTGACAACAATAAAATTGAGGATACATTTTCTATTTCCTAGAAACGTTTTAGAGATGCAAGTTCTTGTTCTAAAATCCAATAAACTTCAGGGTTTTGTGAAGGGTCCGATTACTTATAATTCTTTCATCAAATTACAGATTTTTAAGATCTTCAAAAACCATTTTTCATGACATAACCAAACACTGGAAAATGTTTTCCAACTTATTTTCCATTATACTACCAAACATCGGAAAATAATTCACTTTCCTGGAATTCACTTTCCCAAAATTCACTTTTTAAAAGAAAATTACTTTCCAGCAAACAAACGGGATTCAAGTGGGTTTTTTCAATAATTTTGAAGCAATGATGGGTGTTGATTAAAATATAATTTACAAAACATCAAAAAATTACTCTAGCTACATCTAGTCCATAAAAATCACTCACAAACCAAAGTATCCTCATAATATTTGATTTATCAAATAACAGTTCCAACAATAAGATTTCAAAGCTAGTTGGAAAGCTTAAAGGACTTCAACAACTTAACCTTTCTTACAATTTCCTTACAGATCATATTTAATCATCATTAGGATTTAATTTTGAACAGTCATTAGATCTGTCTTCAAATTCTTGTGCAGTTGACAAATCTAACATTTCTTGAAGTCTTTAAATGTTTTACATACTATCATGAGAGACCCATACCTTGTGGAAAGTATAGTTCAACACGTCTGATCATAGCTCATTTGAAGAAAACCTGGGTTTATATGGATTTCCAACGCCAAAAGAATGCAACAGTGGTGAGGCACCACCATTGCGGCCATCAAACTTTATTGAAGTAGATGATTCAACATTGTTTGGAGATGGATTTGGATGGAAAGCTGTTGCAATGGGGTATGGATGTGGGTTTATGTTTGGAGTTATCATGGGATATGTTGTGTTTAGAACAAGAAGACCTGCATGGTTTCTAAAAATGGTTGAAGATCAATGGAATCTAAAGGCAAGAAGAAGAAAGAAGAAAGCTAGTAGAAATGCAACAAGAAGAAGCTAAAAATCAGTCGGTATCTTCAAGTAAGTTATGTAAGTCCTTACCTTTCTGATTCTTGAAATGCTCATAACTACAGTTTTATTTTTTTTATTATTTTTTTTATTGCAATACAATTTCAATAAAGGTTGTACCTCATATTTTTATTTCTTTCTTGCAAACATAAATGAAGGCAGCAACCTGCACATTTGTAGCCATACTGTAACTTAAAATTTTGAGTATTTGTGGATAAGTAAGGCCAGCAAAAGATATCAAGACCTCAACATGACCTGCTGTATGCTTCACGCTGTAAGTTAGAATGGCAGGGAGTTTACCCAACACAATCCCTGCAGCATCCCCGTCACCCACCGCTGTTCTCCCTGGGCAAATCTACTATAGGAATCAAATGGGTATCCAAATCAGAATTCAGAAACAATGACCGCCTAACAAATTATGTCAATCCCACCAAACCGGCTCAAGAATGTAGCCATCCTATCAATTTCTTCAATAGACTAAAGGAACAAAGCCTTGGACAAATTCACATTGTTTTCTTGAGTAATTCCACGATCAATCAACAGCTTAGCCTTTTCATCAAAACCAGCCAAGAACCTTGGCACAGTGGCAATCAAAAGGAGCCTAAGCTACGCTGGCTCGACCTTTCCTTCTAATTCATTATGCACAAAATATATCAACGGATCAATTTCATCAGCTATTAAACACATCCGGCCACTTCACAATTATGCGATATAGTTCAACGGCTAATCTAAACGTGAAACATGGTCTCGTATAGAATCAAAAGATGCAAACTTTAGACCTGGGATCTGCTTAACAGTAACCCATTTTCTTTCTCATTAAAACCCAGTACTCCAAATGTGTATCTGAACATAATATGCACAGCATGTTTGACAAAAGGTCCCTGAGAATGAAAACAGCTCACCAACTTCAATCTGCAAAACTGCAGGCAAGTCGAGGCAGCTGTACTGGACTAGAAGGTGTTTAGTGAGTGAAAAACCCACAGGACCTAAGAATCTTGATGCTTCAGATAAATTTACTAGAGTTGGCTTTTTATGGGTCGAGAGAGTTGCAAATGGAGTAGCTAAAGATTGAAGCTTTGTTGGTGATGTGTTTGTTGTTTGCAATAGAAAGGAAGAACTTGAAGAAGAAAATAATGGGTTTGCTGTTGCAAGCATGGTTGTCTTCGTTCAAATGTTCCCTTTGGATGAGCTTGTGGCCGTGGAAGTTGAAGGTTTTGACAGTGGCTTCAGCTTCACTGCTCTAAGTTTGCCTCTACTACTACTCTGGTGAATTGGGTATAAGCACATAGTTGCATGCAGTTAGGTTTCAAGTATTGGTGGTCATGAGCATGAGAAACCTAATCATTGGTAAAATGCACACACTGCTCTAAGTTGAACTGGGGAATTTGGAACAGGTTCACATTGATGAAAAGATGGAATAATACACTGTAGTTTCCTGTAACGAAATATTTAATGTTACTGAAGGATGTTATAAATACTAGAGATACAAATAATAATGATTTCGCTCCATGTCCAATCAATCAGGGGTTAGAATCAGGGTTTGAGGTAATTGTGAGCTTGAGTTTCAAACCCCAAATTCTGTTACCTCTTTCAGGGGGGAGTGTGACAAATGAAACCATTTCAGATCCAAGAGCTTCAGCAGCAGGAGGCGTTGTAGACAAATGTAAAGGGTTTGGTCTTGCAGACAACTTGCAGCTATCAATTCAGGAGTTTAGAACAAATCCATCAAGTCTTGTTCTTTCTTTGAGTGTCCTTGAGACGATTCTTGGTAATATTCTTCCCACTTTTGTTGCTCGTAGGTATAGTTTTTATAAGAATAACAGATGAGCCACTCTTTATAGATTTCTCTGGCGATCTTGAAAAATGGAACCTGCAAGACATTCAAAAAGAGAAAAATGCATCTCTCATGTGAATTCAAGCATCAAACAAAGTGAAAAATTATGAGAACAGCACAAGGCCTGCAATTATATTTGCCTCTTTTTGGGAACTTGGCTAAGATCCTCTGGCATTTGTTTATGTTCCTCTTCCCTTCTCTCATCCTCTTGTTTCTGAACCTACACAAGGAAGAATAAACATAACATTAGCACCTCTCCGGTCATAACTTGAAGACTGATCAAAGCTTCCCCTTCCATACCATCATTTGGCATGCTGTTGTAGTCAGCATTACCAGCTGAGGCACCAAACATCTCAAAATGAAATGAATACAAGTAATGCAGAGAAAGACAGATGACACAGTTGGTCAACTCTTGCTTGCCATGCTTTGATTCAGGAAAAACCCATGCAAAATACTATTACTTTCACACTGTTGGACTGAACTCAGTCCAAGCCAAATGCCAAAAGCATAGCCATAACATTGCTGAACATGGAGGTTAGCAAATAAGCAGAAAGAAAAGGGATCCTTCAATGGGTGTTTGCTATAGCAATCTTTAGCTTCCTAACAGCTTTCAGAAAGGTATGCTGAGTATGCAGTTCTAAAATAAGTCCAAACAAACAGAAAGAAAAAGGATGCTTCGACCCATTTGCAGTCTTTGGACAAGTAGATGCAGATTACAATGTTACCATAACCATAACAATGTCAAACAAAGAAAACTGAAAACTTAATCAGTACTATACTGAGTGGAGAATGGTAAAGTGCAAGGCAGTGTGATACTATTAAAATGCCATAACTACTTATTCCAGTAAAAAGAACCGAGATGGTGGCAGATATTTATGATCATAATTTATAATATCCTATGCTTATTTACTTCACACATGAGAAAATCTGCACCGCAAAGAACTAGTTGCTGAAAAATTGTTAGCCTCTGCATCTTTTGGAAAAGATTTATCAATAAATGGATGTATCTAACCTACATGACTGCTTCGATAGGAAAAAATAGCCCCTGTTCCAAATTAATACAAAGAGGCAGCCAGTAGACGGATCATAAGGTGAGTAAATCATTTCAAGGAATGAGTCTGCACCCGCAATTAGGTTAGGATTTGCATTACCAAATGAATACAACTGATCTCAGCGCATTGTAACCTTCATGTGATGCAAACACCAACTAATTAGGAAAGCCAAATAGATCATTGCATTTGTTGAACATGTTCTATCAGGCAAAGGCCCGAAAATGTACACCCCGTCAAGTTTTTCCAGAACATAACCTTCTAAGTTCAGAAAATTAGAAAATTGAAGAATATAAAATTTCTTCCTTATAATATGCCTCTAGAAACATAGAACGAATTTCTAAATCATAGAGGTAAATCAGACAGATAAACCTAATCCCAACAAGGAAGTCCACTTAATTGGAAACTTTAAAACCATTGCAGACATATAAGCATAAAATAAAGGCAACTTCTTTATCATACAAACATCAAGTTTTTTAGAGGAAGCAGTTGCAACATTAGAACAATTACAAGCTAGGAGTATATATACAGTCATTGACAATCAAAAGTTAATATTCAGACATCAAAGTCACACTCAAGGGTTTCTACTTTATCAGCACTGCAATATTTTGAAAGAGAGGAACTTTCATGCTAAGAGGCATGATTATCTTGCTAGAACTGATGAAATAAAGATGTTGATTTGTGCTTTAGCACTAATCAAACTATTCAAGTTTGACGGGTGAATATTTTATGTAATATGAGAGGCTAAACTGTGGCAAAATGCATAAGCTCTTTTGCGATATGTGATAGCACAGTTTACTCGATCCATTGCAATGATAGGAATGAAAGTAATAAGCTGACCGCTGCAGTTTCAACGCCATAGTCCACGACAATTTATACTGATGCTAGACTCAACAATATCAACTTATCTTACACATGCAATACTGAAATACCATGTCAAGAAAACAGAAAGGAGCTCAAATGCTGCACAAGTTAAGACCTTGCAATATTAAGTCACTAACTAATTATCTGAAACAAGTTATGCAGCAATAAAACATAAAACCCGTCGTAAAATTTTCCTACCCCACACAAACAAGACTAAAACAAATAAACTCACATCATTGACATCCTTAGACGATCCAACCTCCAAGTTTGAAACTTTAGCTTTCTTCTTAGCACCATTTCCATTAGCAGATTCCAAGTCATTTCCTTTCCTCTTCTTGCTCCCAAACACCCAAGATTTTCCCTTCTTATCTCTAACTTTCCACACATTCTTCTTTCTAAACACCAACTTATCAAACTTCCACACTTGACAACTTGTATCAATTACAGTCACTTCACTTCTTGAATACCCTTTTAGCTCTTTATCACCACCAACACCAAAACCCTTCTCCTCCTCAACATCCTCCTCAACATCCTCCTCATCGTCGTCGTCATCATCAACAACCCCACAATCCACATTATTAGAATTCTTATCAGAATTCAATGACCCTGTTGCAGCAAGGACATTCCGGTCTTTTCGCACACAATCTAAAGAATCATTACCACTATTATCCCCTGAAATGAAACAAAATTTAGGTTTTGTTTGTTTCCTAGGAACCTTCTCCTTTTTCCTGGAAAGTCTTGAACTTTCCTCAACTGGGTCACTGACACCACCCATATTGAAGAGGTCTGAAAGAACATTGTTCATTATAAAGAACAAATCTTTATTGTCACTTGAAGAAATCTCCCTGGTTGTTGCTGTCGCTGTTGTTGCTGTAACTTTGATTTGATCTGAGTCAGAGTGAGTTGACTCAGAGTTTGAGTTGATAACAGAGTTTGAGGCATTGGTAGTTGGAGAACTTGATGGGTTTGGAACAGAAGGGTCATTATCATTGTTGTTGTTGAAGCCTCTGTTGGACCAGAGCCGGTCTAACCAGTTTGAACTGGACTTGCTGGTTTGAACTGAACACAGCATTGATTGATTGGCTTGGTTTAATGGGATTTGAGGAGATTCTCGATCTGTAATAATCTTGAAGGGAATGAGAGAGAGATGAGAGCTTTTTGACACTGAACTACAATAAGTTTGGTAGGTGGTGTTGATGGGGGTGGCTGCTGCCACTGATGGGAAGAAAGAGTTCTTGTAGATTTGCCCATGGGATAAACCATAAGCATAGTTTTGTTGGTTGCCACTTGGTGCATTTTTGGAAGCCTTTGAGAAAATAAAATGTAACCAAGAACTGTTTGAATTGGTTTTTGGCAAAAGCAAAAGGTATCACTTTGAAGATTTATTTCGTAAAATATATTTGTGCTTTTTATTGTTTTGACTGAATTTGTGCTTTGAAGATTTCTCTTTGACAACAATTTTTGTTTTTTTTTAAAAAATATTTTTTAAATTGTTTTTTAGATATTTTTAAATAATTTTGATGTATCGGTATAAAAAAATATAAAAAAATTATTTTGATATATTATTATTTAAAAAATACTTTTGAAATGTATTTTATATCACAATATTAAATATTAAATCAATAATATAATGTGTTTTAACCTTTTTCTAAAAATCTTAAAATGTTACTGTTTGGGATTGTCGTGTATCAATTTAAATGGTGTTTGGTATTGTGATTTAATTGTATTTTTTAAAAAAAATTAACTTTAAATTAATTTTTAATGTGTTGATATAAAAAATAAAAAATATTATTTTGATATATTTTTAAGTAAAAAATACTTTGAAAATCAACATAAATCACACTTATAAACAAGCACTTAAATTAACCTATCTAGTTTGTTACTCGAGTCATGGACCGGGTCAAGAGCCAGATCAAGTTTGATAATTTCAGTATGGACATGTTGCTTCTAACACAGGTATCAATCTTAATCTAGCTTGATAGGTCGACCTAGCCTTTGGCCTGGTTTTTAAAAGATTTAATTTGAAATTGATCTGATTGATCTTATAGGTGAATTTGTGATCAACATGGTCAAAATCTAGTTTGAGTTTTTTTAAAAAAAAAAAAATAATGTCACTTTTACTTTTTAAAAAATTAAAACAAAATCATTTTGAATTGATTTGAGTTATCCAAATTAATCTGTCCAACTCGTAACTTAAGTCTTGAGTCGGGTCATAAATCAAACTAAATTTAATAACTTTGATTTTTATTTAAATATGTGACATCACACTAAAAAAAATTCTAACATGAAATAAAATATAAAGATTTCTAATCAAATATGAAAAAAAAGCCACTTTGTTATTGATGTAATTGTCACAGCTGCAAACCAAAAGTTGCAATTTTGGATTGCAAAATGCAATGATGTTAAGATCATGTGTGTATGATAAGAAATGGTGAGTCACATTATTTCAAGCATAAACATTTTTATCTTTAATTTTATTTTATGAAAAAGCAATTAATGTGATAATTAATGTCAATGTGCTTGCATGGATCCACTCTTTAATTAGGAAGACAACACCCTTTTGCATTGGATGGCGCACCAAATTAATTATAGCAAATTCTATAGTGCCAAAAATAGACATCACTTGTGAGCAGATGACAGATATATATATATATATATATATATATATATATATATATATATATATATTTTCTCAATGTGTATTAAAATTGAAATTAAAAAAAGGGCAACATGTCTTGCTGTGCCCATGTGAGAGTTTCCACTATGTTCATATGGTGAAATTTTATTTTTTTTTGTCTCTAAGGTTTTTTTTTCAATTTAATCTTTTAATTTTATTTTTCTCTAACATTGCATTGATTTCAGATTAATATCATTGATTTGTTTTTATGTTTATATATGGAGACCTAGTAGTGTCAAGAAATATTTCTCCACTTGATTGATGCTCAATTTAAAATAATAAAATTTTATTTTGTTGATTTGAAAAAATTAGAGTTTTGAGTTCTCGATTTTAAGCTTAAACAAATGTTCGGTCCTTCCTTTTTATGCTAACATCAAAGATTTATTTTCAAAGTCAAGGGAAGATTTTTTTTATCACTCAACTTTTTTTTCCAATTTAATCCTTTGATACTGACTTTATTTAGGATCTCACTTGATAGTTTGTTTTGATTTTCTAAATATAGAATTCTCGCAATGTCAAGAAAAATAAAATAAAATTATATTGATGTAAAGCAATTAAATATTGATGGATCAAAATTGAAACTCAAACAAAGATAGTGGGCTAGGGTAAATGGGTAGGGCAACTTAGATGGTACGTGTGTTACACGTGTTGGCATTTGGAGGCTAGCTAGTGCATGCAACTACCTTCAGTGATGAAAATTCATTGTTCATAGCTTGTTGAAAGCATCGCAGTGAGTATTTTCTAGTAGTGTGACACGCGTCATGATTAGAGAAACATGGTAATCCATGTTTTTTTTTCCCTTCTTCTCTCTTTTTTCTCTTTTCTCTCCTAAAGTTTTATGTTGCTCTGCCAAAGAAAAAGGTGTCCTACCATTTTATTTTTGTTTCAAATTTGATCCTATTTTTTATTGTTACTTTTTGCTTTAGGTCTTAAAAAAATTATTTTTTTAATTTTATTCTTCATTATTGGATTGGTTAAAAATTAAGATTCATGATTTTTTTTATGAGGTGGTTCTTGCTCATGACTCGGATCACAGATTTAAAATGTTAACCCAGGTTGACATTGGTCTTTTTTTAGATTTTTTTTACATCAATTTTTTTTAATTTCATCATTCAAAATTCTATTTATTGGAAATAAAGCTATTTGATTTTCTTTGCTTTCCTTTTTAAAGGGTTATTATAGTGTCATGACCTAGATCCCAAGTCTGGCGGCTTAGCCTAAGTGACTTTGATTTATTTTTTCGGGTTGTTTTTTAAGATTGAATATTTTTTTTATTTTGTCCTTCAGAATTAAGTTAGTTTGAGAATTGAGTTTCATAATTTTTCTCGTAATTGACTTTTTATTAGGCTATCCCATTTCAATTATTTGGCTCGAAAGGTTTGGCAACCTTGCTTAGGTTTGTTGGGTTTTTGTTTGCTTCTTTTTGTTAATTGATTTTGTTTTTTATTTTATCATTCTACATTTAGATTATTGAGAATTGGGCATTGTAATTTTTTTTAATTTGCTTTCTATAAAGTTATCGTGACCTCACAACTCATGTCACGGGTTTGACATGCTAATTCTAGTTAACTTGGATCATTTTTTTTTCTCAATTTTATTGTTCAGCATTAGATTGTTTAGTAATTGAGATTTATTATTTATTCTTTTGCAAGCATTCTTTTTGTGCAGGTTATCATGATTATTTTTTATTTTTTTTAATTTAGTTCATTTATTGTTATTGTTTTTTTATCATAATATTAGATGAAGTAGCCTTATTGGATCCAATAAGGTCTATAACCTGAATTATAAATTTTTTTGATTATTTTTTCAAGTTAAATAATTTTTTACACAACCCATAATATAACGCAAGTCACTTATCTAATATAAAGTGAAACTGAATCATCTTCAAGGTATGAAGAGGTTTTGATTTGTAACCAGGATAAACCAAATTACTTTTTTTTTTTAAGAAATATTTTTTTTCGAGATAGCAAAGAATGTGTTTAGTATTAAAAAAAAAAAACATAACATTATTAGTGTTAAATTCTCTTCGAGAGACGAAGAGGTTTTTATTCATAACAAGGATAAAAGCATTTATTTATATATTTTTCTTCTTTAGGACACTTTTCCTGAAATAATGAAAAAAATAGTATGCTTATTAACAAAAAAACAATTGACAGGATTTCCACATTCTTAACGTCAATAATTATGGAATACAAAGAATGAACTTTAGTGAAGGGACTAGATTTAAAAATGATAAGAATATAGGGACTCGTATAGAATTAGCCCCAAAAACACGTCAACAAAGTACACTATTACACAACGCAACTGAGACCTGTCTGTGTGTACATCCAAAGATACATATAAAGACAAATCTAGGAGAGGCGGTGTTGGGAGACGAGTACTTAACTAAAGTCAGTCTCCACCAATCCTCTCTCTCTCTTTTTTTCCCAAACTGGGCCCCCCTCCTCTATGCACACAGTTCCGTTTAGAAGATTTCTCCTACACCGAACAAGGTTGCTTTGCGAAGTTCTCAAAAACAGCATGGTGACATGAACCCAGCCCACCTCTTGTCTTATCCACTCACACAATCTTTTCTTGCCACCACCACTCGTGTCTCAATCATCTTCACACACAAAAACAAACACAGACACCCTCTTTGTCTTCTTCTTACCAAATTCATGTGATATTTCTTTTCAGGGTTTGATATTTCTCTATATTTCTTGAGACCCTTTGTTGTCTATCTCTTGAGTTATCAATTTCCTTGATTACTTGATTCGAAGATTGAAACTTTTGTTACCAAAGACAACGAAGATTACAAATTTAGAGGTTTATTGATAACCCTTTTAGGTTTTGTGAGTTTATATGATGCTATGGCCTTGATTGAGGCTTTATATGATATTTTAGAGCATCCCTCTTCAATGTTAGGTGTACGTACAGAAACGGTGGGTTTTTTAGGTCCACTGTGGATATCTTTTCTTATTGGCTTGATTATTGGATGGTCATGGAAGCCTAAATGGGTGACCAGGGAAAGTGACAAATTGGCTTCTTGTGTATCAAAGATATTGGAGTCATCGTTGCCATCTTCACCTTGTCGATTTTTGATGTCTCCATTGAAGAGTTTTGGTTCTTTCTCGCAGTGGAATTCGTTCTTGGTGAGGTCTTCAAATTGTGAAGCTTCTTGGGTTTTGGACAACAACAACAATTTAGAGCATCAGAAACCATCTCATGTGCCACCTACAGAATATGAAGATTGCAGGTACGAGCCCTTATCACAAAGTGTCTAGTTTTCTGTATCAATAAAAGATTAAATGAAACGAGCCTTGCAATCTTTGAATGAATTTAGAAGTTTGTCGGTAGTATTTGTTTTGTCTATTGTTAAATAACGGGTAAAGTTCTCAATAATTTTGTGGAGTTGAAATTCGTAATCAATTTGATTAACTGAGGGTTGCTTGTGCCATCATGACAACTTATGGTATGAAAGTATGGTATCTAATGGGAAACTTGAATCTGTGCAAATACTAGAATTGGATGGGGCAAGAAACAGAAAATCTATGATTCCTTGTAGTAATAGTTTCCAGTTTAGCAATGATCTCGTGCTTTATGATTTGTTTAGAATTATCAATTGTTGGGTTTGACACACAATGGGAAACTTTGTCTCTATGGGATGACCATAAAATGGTTTTGGATAATATCAAAGAAAATTGTGAGTGAGCTTAATTTGGGGCAAGTGAATAATTTCTTCTTTGTACTTGTCTAGTAGATCACAGCTGAATGAAGAGCAGTCTAATATTGCTAGTCTGGTCACGGAGGAGGATTTAAAACATTTGAACCAGCTTGTTGAGGTTAAAGATGGAGGTTCTACTTGGATACATATGATGGATCGTTCCACCCCAACTATGAGATACCAAGCATGGAGGAGAGATCCCAAGGTAGACTTTTCTCTCTTATTCAAACAGTAATTTAATACAGGCCAACAGTTTTATCAGTTCTTCTGATTCAATTTGGTAATTTGGTTGGAATTTCAGCTACTTTCTTTCATGCAATTGGATAATGTGTGGAATATAGACATCTTTTTGATCAGTTTTTGTTTTAATGGGTTGTTAGACTGGTCCTCCTCAGTATCGTAGCAGTACTGTCTTTGAGGATGCCTCACCAGAGATAGTGAGAGACTTATTTTGGGATGATGACTTCCGGACAAAGTGGGATGACATGCTTGCTTATTCTGCAATATTAGATGAATGTTCCATCACAGGGACCATGCTAGTGCATTGGATTCGAAAAGTGAGTCTTCATTTCATATGTTCTAAATCATAGCTTGTCTTGGTTTTATGTGCTCATCTCCTACTAATGCTTTGTGCTGCAGTTTCCCTTTTTCTGTAGTGACAGGGAATACATAATAGGTCGGCGAATATGGGAGTTGGGCAGATCTTATTTCTGTGTGACGAAGGTATGAATCAGGAGTTTATTATTCTGTGTTTATAAATTATGTACAATAATAATAATAATATTAAGCAGCATCTACTTGGTACCTAACTCAACTTATGATGGGACAAACATGGAAACTGAGTTCAGCTATATGTAAGGTAACAGAGGTCTAACAAGCCAATCAGCTAGGGCTGCTGATGCTAACTAAGTTGAACTGGTCTTCTGAAACCTTCCATTTTGAATATCCGCAACCATAGGGTACAAATAAACAATTGATTCTCACTGGCTTAAAATTGGGATAGCTTAAAGTGCTTCTCAGAGTGTAATTCTTATTAGTTCCAGTTCCTATTGAATTGACTTGGGTGAATTGAAAAATTAGTAACTTGTGTCTAAGAAAATGTTTGAAACGATACACAATGATAGGGATGGAAAAGACTCGTTCCTTTTGGATATGAGGGAGGCCCTCTCTGTGTAATTACAGTTCCCAAACTAACCCAGTTTTCTTCTAGAACTACATGTTTCTATTGCTCAAACTCATAATCACTTCCCACTAGTGGGAGAGAGATAGCAATGGACCACAAGGTCCTGTGGAAAAAGACTTTCTTTATTAACAAATGGGAGCATTCTGCAATCTCATCTATCAGCTTTTTATCATGTCTGCTTGTTTTCTTTTGCTATCATCGCTGAGATTTTGGACCTCCAATCTAATTGACTGCTTCTAACTAATTTCAGGGAGTACCATGCTCATCTGTCCCAAGGCGAGATAAGCCAAGACGGGTTGACCTATACTACTCAAGTTGGTGTATCCGAGCAGGTATATCATATGTTCTTCCTTTCTGCCATTTAATTGAATAAATCCTTCTTCACCTTGAAACATTTCTTCAGGTTCTCACTACCCCAGAACATTGGGCAATTGCTTTGTCCGGTGAAGAGCTAGTCTGTATATTATTTGTCATGAGACTTAGAATATTGACTAACAGCTAAATCCGCTTGAATTACACTTGATCAGTGGAATCGAGGAGAGGTGATGGCCAGCTGACTGCTTGTGAGGTGTTGCTCTTCCATCATGAAGACATGGGCATCCCATGGGAAATCGCTAAGCTTGGAGTGCGGCAGGGCATGTGGGGAACTGTCAAGAAGATTGAACCTGGTTTACGTGCCTACCAAAAAGCAAGAGCATCAGGGGCAGAACTTTCTCGGCCTGCTTTCATGGCTCAGATTAACACCAAAATAAATCCAGAGTTGCTGAGATCCTTGGGAGGCGATGAGAATTTGTCAGAGAATGAAGCAGCTACCACTACTTCTGAGAAGTCTTTGGGCAGGAACATACCAAAGCTTCTCATTTTTGGTGGGGCTATTATCCTTGCATGTAGCTTTGATCGAGGACTCTTGACGAAGGCATTTATATTCAATGTGGGAAGAAGGTTTGGAAACATGGGAAGGAATGCAAGATTGAATGCTGGAACTACTTGAAAGTTGAAAACCCAATATGAGAGATGCTCTACTTTTTAACTACCAGTGTCACTCTTCCCTTTTCAGTGGTAGTGGGAGGTTGTATAATTTTGTATCATACTTTAGAAACATGTTGATAATGCGATATGATGAGGATGCTTTTACTCAAAGCAGAAGTTTTCTCTTCAATCAGTTAAACCACAGATACTTAAAGGTCCATATATCATCTGCTCTACAAGATGTTGTCATTGTTTATGTTCATCAGTCTCATTTTAGCTCACTTGTTGCAGAAATATTTGTCAACATGATGTCCTGTGCTTTGATGGCATAGCTTCTCCCATATTATCAGTTAAAAACACCCATTAAGGTTTTAATCTTCCTTCTGTGCATGCTCTGCTCAAGTACAATATATAATCTTATAGAATGAGAAGTTTCATAGGAGACATCCCTCTCCTGATTTCCTCCAATTCAACCTCTTTCATCTCATGCCATAGGAATTAACAAATAAATCATAAACAGCGAAAGTTTAGACTACAAAATTGTAGCATTTTTCCTTAGTAATGTCTAATCAATGCATGACTAGCTACAACAGAAGCAATAAGTAATGTTTTGGAGAAAGAAGGTGATGTCCATGGTTTATCATTAATAACAACCTCTGCAAGGCAGTGTTGGAGATAATTAACCACGTAGACCAAGCAGAATCAATGACATATTAATGTTTCAAAACAGTTTAATCCATCCAGTTGGGGTGCTAATTTTGGCATCTCACTGGTCTTCTTCACTTTTGCCACCATGTTTTCACCAGATGATCTCATTCTGCTTCCCAGCTCCTGAACATAAACAAAGTTAAGCTTGGATTCTTCCACATAAACAAGAAACTAAAACTACGAGTTGAAAGAAAGCAAAGAACATTATGAAGGGACCTAGTTTATTACCTGAGCTTTGGTGTGGCTTTTGTCGAAGAAATAAATCCCAGCTGCAGCAACAACAACTGTTACTGTCACAGACATCGCACCCATTGCCATTCTTCTATGTTATTCTTGGAGACAATGGCCTCTAATGAAATAACTTGATTTTATATGGAGAAACGCTAAGGAGGGGGTAAAGCAACAGCAAAGGAATTTGAGATAGCTTGCTAGTGAAGAGAAGTAAAGAGTGATAAAGAGAGGAAAGAAAGGCAAGAAAAGTAGGGCAAGAAAGAAAGGAATACAAAGACCATCTCTTATGGTACTACCATGACTAGGAAAAGCTAAAAAACTAAAAAACCTAAACTGGAAATTTCTATGTGACAAAGGACCTAGCCTTCCTTCCCTCTTCACCTTCTTGAATTTATAGTATATTAGGCTCTATTTATGGCTTTGATTTCATGAGCATTCATTTGGGGTAGAGATGAAAAGGATAATCCTATCCAATTTCCAAGTAACCTATTCCATTGGACATAGTTTCCTCCTGAGAATGGAAGGCGAGCCCACTTTGCTAATCTCTTATCTTGCAAGCAACTTGCCCTCATGAAAAAAGAGCATGCATCTTGTCTATTTTCATCACGTCAAGACTCACCCAAATTCAATTAATTGATCTAATAGTTGAGATAATTTTCTAAACATAAGTTTTTCAGTAACATTAAGGTCATGATTACTTGTTAGAAACAATTTAAAAAAAAAAGCAGATAAATATTGTGTTTCTTGCCCTCACGTATGACTTGGGTTTGAATCATACTCGTACCCGTTTAATGGTCAATATTTTATGTTTATAAATGCATCTTAATCTTCATCTGCATCCAAGTAACTCTATTCAAGATCAAAGATTTAGTCTCAATTCAAAGGTTTCTTCACTAATATTAAACTTGGACGTTTGGGCCTATGACTTCCTAGTATAATATGAGTTTCAAATAAATTAAACTAGGGTTCTGCTTATTTTATGAAAAATAGTTTCTTGAAAATTATTTTTCAAAATTTTTCATATTTATTTTTCATTTAAAAAGTTAGTTAATGGAGAATATTTTACTTTCCAGAAGTTATAAAAAAATTAAGAATATCAAATTATTTGTTGATTATATTAAATTTGGTTCTTAATCTTTTAATTGCTATATATTTTGTTTTGAAAATTTTTTTTTTAATTTTTTAATTTAAAATTTGATTTTTATATTGATTTTGATCCTTATTCTTGTTTTTTTTTTCTTATCATTTTTTTAATTGAAAATTTTTTATCTATTAAATTTAGCCCTTATTCTTTTGATTTATATTTGTTTATTTGAAATAATATATGAAATTGATTTTATTTAATTCCATCCTCCTTCAACTTCTTAGATTTGGTCCTCATTTTTTTTACTATTATTTTTTAATTTGAAATAATTTATAAAATTAATTATTTTTTTAATTTCATCATCCTTTAGCTTCATAATCTGATAGTTTAATTATTTTTTTAATAAAATTAAAAAAAAATTTAAACATTAATAAATTATTTTCTAACTTATTTTTCATAGCATAATCAAATACTAAAAAATATTTTTTATGACATTATCAAACATAATAAAATAATTTACTTTTTATTAAAAAAAACTTGTTTTAAAAATAATTATTTTTCAATGAACAAACAAGGATAAAAGTTCACCTAGTCTCACTAGTCACCCTGCCCCTAGTTTAACTTAAAAAAAAAAAAAACAAAACAAAACAATGCGATTTTATGATCTATGGAAAATTTGGCAAGCTATCGCCTTCTTTATTTTTGAGAAAAATTAAACAATATTTAGAGATATGAAAAACATGAGATATTATAGACGGTCAATGTCTTGAATGCCTTAAGGAATATTATGCTAGAAAGATTTTTAATTAGAAATATGAGATAAGAACAAGAGATGCGCTGCTTGGTAAACAAGAAAGATACATCAAGAAAGCATAGGTACGTGTGCTGGTGGCATTTAAAACATGATAGTTTCTTGCAAGTATTGAAAACTTCAATCTTCCCTTCTTCTAAACTTTTTTTCAGTGTTCAAAGTAATTGATGAAATGGAAATCGGAATTAATGGCCAGAGATTCTTATGGTTACGGCAAGTTCTTTGACGGAAATAGCAGTGGACAGCTGCTTGCATATGACCTTATCATGCAAGAAATTAAGGGTATTTGTTCAAGTGGATGGACTTTCAGGCACTATACCAAATTATTCCTTACTTGGCGTCCTAAGTTTCATCGGAGGGTGGAGGCCATCATCAGAGCAATCAACAAGCTATCACAGTAATTCCATTTTTTATTTTTATTTTTTACCTTCTTGGCTAGTGAAATTATTCATTCATAAAAAAAAAAAAAACAAACACGAGACTTGGTCGCGGTTTTGCCTATACAGAAACTTGAATTTAATTAAATTAATGATGTTAAATCTACAGATTAAGAGGGGAAAATGAGTCTTATAACTGCAAAATGTTGATTACATTACATGAATCACCCGCAATAAATAAATAAATAAATAAATATATACATACACAAAAATTAGTGAAAAACTGAAAGAAAGCTCAATAAGTAATCATGGTCTCAAAACAGTGCACTCCATCTAACTCCGGAGCAAACCTTATTCTCCTCTTTTGTTGCTGTAATGGCTTGCTAATGTTCACAGGAGATGATTTTGACGATGATGTCGAAGACTTGTCATCGCTCCCTTCAGACATCTCTCTCTTCTTCATGGACTCAACCTGTGGCTGGTTGTTCCCTTCTTTGGAAGCTCTGGATGAGAACCTGAGCTTCTGCCCAAGTGATTCTGCGCACAGCGCATCAAATGAACTGAACATATACAGCATCGTGATTGAAACTTGGATCGAAGAAGTGGGCTGTGTTTACTTTCTTTCTTATATGTTACAACAACTATGCAAGCAATTAAAGATCGTCTTCTGGGGCTCAAAACAGGCTTGTTTTTGAGGTTTCAAGAAAAGGGATTTCCTCTTAGGTTTCTTGAAGGAGAAGGATTTCTTGCTTGGATTCGATACTTGAGAGAGGAGAGAGGAGAGAGGAGAGGTATATAAAGGGTAGGAGAAATCTCATCTCAAAAGCCTACAAACATCTGGAAAGACGCGGTGGAATGTAGGTGTAGAGGTTGGACCGAAGGATGACTTGGTCCAGTTACTGCTTGCAAACTGGACACAGATATATTACACAGATATATTTCAACTGCCCCTTGGAAGTTGAGCACCCCTTGTTTGACTTATCACCTACGTGGGGTGCTTTTGGGACTTGTCAAAACTGAGCTGGAAACTCACCTTTTGCAAGCTCAAAGAAGGCTTCTTCGTTGTTGACGACAAGGCGACCCAGATAGGTACATCTGTTGATCAAGAAAACACTACGAGCACCGCCACTAAAAAATCATGCCACCGACACATAGGAACAAGTAACCGGTCAGATCTCCACTCTCCTCCACAATTTTATATAAATTTAACCACCAAGCTTGTACAAACCACAGTTTTAAAACCCGTTCTCCACAAATTTATATAAATTTAACTAACAAGTGGCTTGTTCAAATTAAAAGGATTAACCCGGCATTACCTGTTTTAAAATTTAAATTAACTCATGACGAAAAATGATATCATTTTTATTTCTAGAACATGTCTTGCCGAGTCGGGTAAAACCTCTTGTCCAAACACAATTAAGTTTGTTTGGTGCACTTGTACATACCATGTTGTGGGCAAGCTTTTGCCAGGATATATATGAGAGTAAATTATTCCTTACTCCCTCAGTTGATATATATATAAAAAGAAGTTATGTTTTAATAAAGTTAATTAAGTAATTTAATTAATTATGGACCAATCGATATTATTTTTTTATTTGGTATGAACACAAACTATGTATTAAATAGATGGGTGCATCATGACAGGGCTAATGCTCTTGTCTTGTACGTTAGAAAGATTGGTTTAGTGGGTTCCAAGTAAGCATGCCAAAGCAATGTCCAATCATCATTTTCCATAGCCCTTGCTAGTAAATTAAAGCAGTTTAGCACAGAAAAAATGGTTCAAATTTCTTTCAAATCAAATCTCATTGTCCAATTAAGACTCACATCATATTCCAGCAATTAAAGAGACTACTTTTCCACTGTAAATACCAACTTCAAAACTCTCAAGCTCTCACGCTTAAGCACCGTCTTTTTGGACTCAAGATTAGGTTCGGTTTTTGTTGAGGAGGCTAGATCTCTTCTCTGTGGTGTTTTGAAATTAGCAAAACAATCATCTCCTAGCTGTTACAAGTGGCAAGATGACCGAAGTTCGAACCAAAGAGAAACTCAAGCACATGATACTAGGAATGCTGCATTGCCACAGTAATGAATACAACTGGAAAACAATTGCATAAAAAAAAACTTTTTCCGTCGTAAACTGTGCTAATAGGTTTCCAAAACTTGGATAATCTCCAACACCATGAACATCAAGCTTGGATAACATCCTAAACTATGATAGAGCAAATAACAACTTAGTCGGATATATTTGAAAGTTTTGAAACAACAAAACCATTGAACTTTGATCCAACAAGTACGATTTGTTAAGAACTGAATCATGATTGGTATAAACAAGCAAGTTATAATGCTAAAACATCAAAAATTCATGTATTACTAGAAAGAATTCATGGTCAATCAGTCAGAAATTCTCAAATCGTCAACCAAAATTTCACCAAATTGCAATTTCGGAGCCGGTCCTAATTTCATAAAGAAGCCAAAAGAGTTACAATTGATCACAATGGAAAAAAGCGCCTAATCAAACAAACTGAATCCCATGTCATCGTCACTCTCTGGAGCTTCCTCCTGCACGTAAACAAAAACCAAATCTCAAAACAAAATACACATTCTCTAAACTCAAATAACCCACAAAACAAAACCTGCAATTTCATTCAAAATTCCCGTGAAAATCAAACCTTGACAAATAAGCAAAACAAATCACAACAAAAACAACACACTCAATTTTAAGACTTCGACACCAAAAAAAAATGCACCATTAATTTTACCTTCTTCTCCTCAACAGCAGGAGCAGCGGCAGATGCAGCGGCTGGAGCAGAAGAAGAAATAGCAACAGGAGCAGCACCACCACCACCACCAGCGCCAATATTCATGATAAGATCACCCACATTTCTCTTTTCAGCAAGCTTAGCAAAAAGACTTGGCCAGTAAGATTCCACATTCACATTAGCTGACTTCACCAGTGTAGCAATCTTATCTGACTGCATAATTATTTCAAGAAAAAAACATTAGTTTTCTTCGCAAAACCTTCGGGAAAAAAAACCAGCAACTTTGTGTTTGTGATGAGTGTTTCTTACAGTGATGGCGATGTCTTCATCGTGGAGGATGAGGGTAGCGTAAATGCAAGCAAGCTCACTACCAGCCATGATTG
>Ga0325404_1000696_pt1 | contig 34170 bp, 25 predicted proteins | sample PopdelMetagenome_18_FD_205664 | JGI IMG/M metagenome (GOLD analysis project Ga0325404, IMG submission 205664) | Populus deltoides microbial communities from Bellville, Georgia, United States - Xylem-Control-R1 | ecosystem: Host-associated > Plants > Phyllosphere > Stem > Wood/Secondary xylem...
TGGTTTCCGAAAATCGCAGCAGCTTCACTTGCTTTCTCCCTCAAGCCTTTTCCTTCCGCGGATACCATAGCGAGATTCAGAGCCTTGGCTACACCATCCCGGGTAAATGACCCATCTTCCCCTCTCTGTACTTCAACACCTAAACCCTTCTCAACCAAATACCTTGCATTCAAAGGTTGGTCGATGATGAATGGTAGGAGAATAAGGGTGTGACCAAACTGCAAACTTTCAATAATAGAACCCCACCCAGAGTGAAATAATGACCCCCCAATTGATGGATGACCCAAGATTTCCATCTGTGGCGCCCATCCCATGCAAACAATCCCTCTATCAGATGTCCTTTCACCGAATCCTGAAGGCAGAGCATCAAGATCATCGTTGGCCCAACCGGGTTTTCGTAATGCCCACAGAAATGGCAATCCTGATAACTCTAGCCCATGAGCAATCTCATATACTTGATCTCTGGTTAGCTTATACTCGCTACCAAAGCCTACAAACACAACGGACTTCGGCTTTTGGTCATCAAGCCATTTAAAGATGTCACCCCACCTACCATCAGTGAATTCCTTTCTTTCTGGCTTCTCCTGTGGCAACAAACCTACTGGGATCACGGGTTTTCCTATCAGCCTTTCAAATAGATTCAAGTAGTCTCCTTCAAACTCGGCACAGCTGCGTACCGCCAAAGCTTGGCATCCAAGGAGTATCTTGGAGACCCTTTCACCATCCGTGATCCCAGAAGCATTTCCTTTATACATCCATTCAAAAACACCAACAGCCTCATGGTTTCGATAAGCTACCGAGGAGGGAAAGTCAACCCACTCTGGTTTCGATGTCATACTCGTCCATGACGGCCTAAGTCTTTTTTGACCATCGCCAACTAATAAGCACTCTGGGTGCTCAAGAAACACACATGCAACAGCAGAGGAAACAGAGAATTGAATAAGAGGAACTTCTTTTTCTCTAGCAATCTCTATCATCCAATAAGGAATCACGTCAATGATTATCCAGTCTGGAAGTTGATCGGCGATGAACTGCTTCAAGGGGTGCTGCAGGAGATCATATGCAATCTTCAGGTACTCGATTTTCTCGGCAGGAATGTCAACCGTGGCCTCTCCATCTTCTGGCAGGATATCATTGTCTAAGCTTGGTAGTGGAAACTCTACAAATTTCACCAAGTCTGCTAGACTTGGAGGAATTTTAGGGAGTCTTTTGATGTTTCTTGGGGTTGAAACAAACGAGACTTTGATTCCAGCTTTGGCTAAAGCTATAGAAAGTTGAAAGAAAGGTATCATATGGCCAAAGGCAATCCATGGAAGCATCACTATGTGAAGTTTCTCTGCCATTAATTCAAGGTGTGGAGAAAAAGAAGATTTCCCAGGCTAGGAATTAGGGCAAACCTGTATAAATTTTAGAGTGTTGAGAAAGGAGGTTTAAGATCAGTATATAGGGACTGAATACAAGAGCCAATTAGGACGGACAGTAAGCAGATTTCAATGAGAAAAGCAAAACCTTATCAGCTTGTCTGGAGATTAACGAGTGAATCTTTCAGGGAATTCAATGATTTTTAAGTTTCACATGGAAAACACTTCTGATATTTAACGAACCAGGGGGCCAATCAAGTCTCGAATGTGAACTTCATGTCTGATCATTCAACCAGGGGGGGGCAACAAATAAAATATTTATATTTACATCATTCAATTATAAATAATTAAAATAATTTTTGCCGAAAGCCATGAAAGAAAGAACATTGGGTTACAGCACTGAAAAACTATTTAGTTACTATAGTGTTGTTTTTCCCATGTGATATTTTTTCAGTCAAGCAGGGAGTGATAGGGATCTTGATTATGCATGCATCACAGGTGGCATTAGGGGGGCTGGCAGGGAAAGCGGCCAATGCAAGGAATTTTTTCTTCCACTCACCTCCTTTAATAAATTAGAATTTTAGTTTTAAAAATATAAAATTTATAATTCTAACCACTCCTAAAAATTTTCCCTGGCTTGGTCCTCCGAAACTAAAATTCCTAGATCCATCCTTGCATAAATAATGCCTTGTGTTAGCATTATTAGGTTTTTTTTTTTAATATCATACACGCAGGGAAAACAAAAAATAATTTTGGAGTTTCTAGGATCCTGTTAGACAGATTTAGAGTTGTTTATAAATTTATTATCTGAAGATCTAATCTTTTTCAACTTTGAATAATTCTTTAAAAGCTGGGTTGTCGCAAATCATAAATTATCTAATTGTTCAGGCTTTAACGGTAATTCACATGAATCACTACTAAAAAAGCTCTGAAATTCTATTTAGAAGAGAGATTGTTATGCCTGTAGTCCCAACTCTCTATTATGTGACTTGCGTAGTTTTTGTCTAACAGACAACCACTTTAAAATAAAAGGCATTACTTACTATTTATAGAGAAATCTGAAAAACCTATAAATTATCATGATACTGAAAAAAGAATTTTAATAAAAAAAAGAACAAAAAAGTGGCCTTGTAATTTTGATGTGCCTATATAAAAAAATTAATTTGAGAAAACTATATAAAAATTTATAATAAAAATAATAAAATTGATATTTTACTCTAGTTAAATATTAAAAAATATATAAAAAATAATTATGTATATTAGGCTCATATAGAATATTATTCGTAAAATAAATATTAATATTGCAATAAAAGATACAAAAGTATTTGAAAATTATAGCATAACTGGATAATTCTTTAAATATCATTTTAATAATATTATTTTAGAAGAATTTCATTATAAAATATATGAAAAATAAAACAATTGAATAGAGAAAAAAAATGTGAAAAACTAAAAGAATCAAGCTTGAACCCGCGAGCCTGGCCTTTTAAAAAAGGTCAGGTGCTGTTGAGTCTAAAAGGTTAGGCTAACATGTTTGGCCTATTAAAATAAACTGCCATACACCTAGTTTTTTTATAAAAACTTAAATAGAGTTGTCCGCTTGAGAATTTCTTTCATATATATATATATATATATATAAAAGAAAGATGGATGACATACTATATATTTAGGCGAACAAAACTAGTCAATCAAAACGAAACTAGTCTATGAAAAGTTTACAGATAAAAAATAATAAAATAGATATTTTATTCTTGTTGAATATTAATGAAAAATATTTTAAGGAAATTTACTTTTTATCATTAAAAAAATCATACTATTATCATAAAAAAAATCCAATATTATTTGAAAAGTATGGCATCTCAAATGATTTTTAAAATTATTGCAATTTTTTATTTTAAAATATAAAGAATACAGCAATTAAAAAAAAAACACAAAACAAAATCAACTCTAAGTGTCACTGGCTAGACATGCTTGGGTAAATTCCAAGATGCGTCTTGACTTTGAAGAGCAAGCCAGTGCACTTGCCTTTTTTTTAAAAAAAAATAGTGAAAACCCCGAGGAATATAACTTAGCCGATTATATTTTAGATTTGCTTTTTAAAAGTTACAAGTTTAAGTTCTACAAACCTCAGGATCACTAGAGACTTATATAGTCGTTAACTTCAGGGCTCGTGAAATTAGTTGAGGTACGCGCAAACTAACCCGAACACCCATATTAATAACATTAAAAAAGTAGCGGGAGCACATGTTTCTCCTGTAATAATTTTGATCTATCTGCCATTACCGCAAAATCTAGATTTGATTTTATTTACCTCAAAATAAAAATCTCAATTTGTTTCGTTTAAAAACATCACAAAAATCTTCATAATTTCATAACATATTTTAATTAGTCAATAAACTCAAAATCAAATTAGACCAAAATAAACTTGTTGAATTTCTTTTTTCTTTGAGGCTCAAACCATCAACATTGAAATCCTCTCTTCAAAATGAATATATTGATGCTAAAATCAATGGGTTTTTTTTTTTATGACTGGCTAAAAATTCCCTCTCCTCTTTCTTTTCTGCTGTATCAATTATTGGAGACTAAAATATGAGAGAAATAAAGTTTTATAACCAAGATTTAAACTTTTAAAACTATAAGGATTAAAGTGTAAAAAGATGTGCCTTATAAACAGTGCTAATGAATAATGAATGAATATTGTTTTGTGCTTGCATGAAAAGCGTGACTTTAGTTTTTTTATATTTATTTTACTTTTTAATTTAATTTGGCCAATCTGTTTGATCCACCAATTGTGGTTGTATATTATATTATATTCTAGGAATGTTGTTAATGATACGAACAGAAGAAAGAGATTCTTCCCTCAATACCACGTGAAAAAAAATTCATGCTAATATCTTATCACCTTTTTAAAAATACATATTTTAAAATTTATTTATGATATACATATCAAAACAATTCAAATATATGAAAAAATAAATTAAAATAAATAAAATTTATTTTATTTTAAAAACATTTTAAAAATACAAAAATATATAGGCTTTTAGTATACAATTTACAAATTTTGCTCCTTACATAACCAGGCTTCCTCGAGTATTTAAATATACAAAAGTCTATACATGTTTTGTAAGGATATAAAAATCATATAAAAATATAAAATAATTTTTTTTATTAACATGGATGCCCGGGCTAACTTGGGCGTACCTCGACTAATCCCACGGGCCCTGAAATTAATGACCATGTAAGCCTCTAGTAGCCATCATATGAGTAATTACAAGGTTCGAATCTGAAATCAAAGAAAACAAATCAAAATATAAAATAATTTAATTTCTAGAAAAGGAGATGACTTGACACAAAAAGATGAGAGATAAAGAGAGAAAAAACATTGAGACAATTAATTACATCAGAGCTCTATTGATAATATTTTTAATATTATAAAAATAATTAATAAAATAAATGCATAAACATCATGGAAAACCATTTTAAAGCTATAGATGATACGCCAACAAATAATAATGCCACCATTTTTGAATGGCATATGTGGCTCGTCACCAGCTCATTAATTATCATTAATTAATAAATGAATGGAGTAAATCTTTTATTATATTTTTCACATTTAAAAGAAAATTGCCCCTACAACAGCGGACATATAAACTATTATAACCTAATTTCATTTCAAATTAATTGTTTTTTTAGTTTAACTACAATATAAAATACTTAATATTACAAACATAAGATCAAAATATAACACCATAAACATGAGATCAAAATAAAATCTTGAAACATAATAATCACGTCCGAATGGTGTTTTTCATTAATCGTGGGATTGCAGTAATACTCCTGTGCAAGGTAGTATCATCGTAGCTCCGGTCACGTCACCAAATACCGACGGTATAGGTCCAGGTTTGTATTTCCCTGACTTATGATCAGCTTGTTATTGTGTTAACCATGTTAAAATTTGAATATTTTACATCCGATGGGTCCATGAGCCTAATAATTTGCCGGAACAACTTCCAATTAATTTTGTGGAACGACGTTGCAGATTCCTGCACAAACACTAAAATTGAAGATTTTTACACGGTTTCTGGAGATGAGTATGGGATTGCATTTGGAATGTCCACAAAGCTATTAGTCTCCAGACAGCTCAAATGCATTCCTCCATACAGTGCCACAACTGCACCAGGTGGGATAGAAGATGTTAGAGCAGAGGACATCACAGCTATCCATACAGAATCTGGGGTCAGGATCAAACTGCTGCGGGGAGAGGATGGCATGCGAAAAATATATACGTGAAGAGAATGACTCTGCAGGCCATGAAACGAGCCTTCCAGACTGGGAATTATGGGTAACATGCTGATAAAAACTATGACCCAAATGCACTGCCACTGATTCAATGTATAAATTATAGGAATATGGTGGCAGACAAAGTGACAGTGGCTGCTAGATTGGAGGTCATTGCAGGTGATCCATTGAAGGAGATTTTCATTTCTAACGTCCTAAGATCTTAAGTAAATCCAAATTACCATACAGCATAATCATTTCACAACAACTCGCACAACAGTACCAGAAGTACTATTTACAGATTTCATCTCTCCCAGGTCGAAGATGAGAAACATGATATAACCTAGCAAGTCATAGCAATTCTTCACATTTAAAATCAACTTTCAGAAACTAAGAAAAAACAGGGACCATTGAGCGTCCTCACAACCATGCAGGATTCACACTCCACGACTGATAGAGTTTACCAGAGCACTCCTCACATGGCACCTACACCAACTAAAGATGGAACCTTCATAGAGATTCTGCTCGGAAAACTTGAGAATTATGCTGCATGTCCTCTGTCTTACACTTTCTGATGTTGTAACAAATCTGAGATATTAGCTCATTGAGCTCTACAGAAAATTGTAAGCAAATGCAATATACACAATATGTTTCTTATCTCTTCTTCTCTCAGAGATCTTGATGGATTTTATGTAATAATGTTGTACATCATAATCATGGGATACCTTCCCAAATGCACACGACAAGTTGATCAGATAATTCTCACGAATCTGGATTGAAGTTTACAGATTCCCTCCAGATGAGTTCCTTGATGTTTTCTTCAGTAAAAGATGGTTGCTCAAAATCAAAGCTGAAAGGCTTTGGGCAAACAGGCTCCTCATTGATGCCATGAAGAGGTTCCAAGTATGGATGGCACAGTGCCTCGTCAACTGCAAACAGCAAAAATGTCAAATGTAATCATCGGTCAAATAAAAGCTTTTTTGATGAGAAAATATACTCAATTTTGAACATTCTGATATAATTTCAGAATGTTGAGACATACTGTGTTTCACTCTACTAATTAATATATGTAATTTCGATTCATTAAGTAATACCAATTATCTCAAATATTATTCAATGAATGCACTTAATTCTAGATCAAATGTGTAGCCAAGATTGTAGGCAATGTCAAAGAATCATCTCAACCTGTTAGATGAGATCCCAAGATATGATTTATATTATTCTCTAACACACCCATTCAAGTGAAAGCCCATTAGGCTTGAAACTTGCACAAGCCCACACTACCTTGTGCTTAATTTTTATCAAATAGATAGGGGTGATGAGATTCGAACCCGTGACCACTTGGTCATCAACGCTCTAATACCATGTCAAAGAACCATCTCAACCCAATAGGTTAAGCTGTTAGATGAGGTCCCAAGATATGATTTATATTATTCTCTAACAGGCAATGTCTCATAAAGATTAAAACAAAAAACATATGAAGCTATTTCCGTAATTAATCCTTGTTTTGTCGCATGATCAATGTCATGTCTGTCCCTGAATGTTCAACTTTACCTTACGTATATAGTCATTGATTTTAAAAAATTATTGCCGCAATGTCACAAACTAGTCCTTGACATCACTATCATGCCTCATTTTTACCTGTAATACGCCTATTTGGATCAAAGACCAGCATTTTCTCCAACAATTCGACAGCACCAGCAGACATGTTAGGAAATCTAGCAGCAAAATTTTGCCTGGGATATTGCGGAAGCTGCCTAACATATCTTCGAGCATTCTCGCTTCGTAGGAAACCAAGACTGAAGTCATCAGGTGAACCTATGAGCTTTTCAAAGATAAATGCACAAGGTATCATGCTCGTAGTTTCATAACAAAAAACTGAGCAGTTTCATACTATCAACAAGCCTGATATATACTTCAACCTCTATGCATGCTAACAAAAGCTATAGAGTTGCACCCCACACAACAGACAAAAGAACAAACCAAAACATAACTGACAACAGAACAGAAGTTACACTGACTGAAGCACAAAATACAACACTTTCACATAATTGACCATGAAAAGGAGAAGGGAGGATAATTCTGTTCCTAATCACTTCTCTTTGTCTCACTATTGTCAGTGAGATATCATCACTGCCAGAAAATTTTCAGAATTCTCCCTAATTTTGCAAAAAAAAAAAAACCTAAATGGCCCCCTCAATAAAAATTTTACAAACTTGCCCCGAAATGTCACATCCTAGATCCATCCCTGGTCGTTACATTCAGTTACCAGATTAAGAATCACCATTAATGCAATTCCTGCCATTTGAATAAAAAGGAGGGAGGGAAGCGAGAGATGAGTCTCTGACTCATCAATTTAGGAAAAAAAGCCAAAGGGCATCATAATTGTCAATGCACATGACTTTAAAAAGTTACAATCACGCACGAGTTAATGAAAAGAGTTGAGACTTTTGAAATGAAATTATTTAGGGCCTCCCGTCCACAAATGATGAACCAGATACTTTGAAACAAAAAACACCACATGATGGTAGGGCACAATTGCTGGACAATTTCAAAATCACATACCTCTGTAATAAGCCTCAGCTGATGAACATAGTCTTTTCCAGGAAATAAAGGTTGCTGAGTCATGATTTCACCAAGTATGCAACCCATTGACCATATATCAATTGCTGCAGTATACTCAGAGCAGTTAAGGAGTAATTCTGGTGCCCGGTACCATCGAGTGACCACATACTCGGTCATGAAATCCGTTTCAGATGTTGTCCTTGCAAGTCCAAAGTCTCCAATCTTAAGGTCACAATTAGCATTCAAGAACAAATTACTGGGTTTTAGATCACGATGCAAGACATTTGCCGAATGTACATATTTAAGCCCTCTTAGCAATTGATAAAGGAAGTACTGCAAAGAAACAATTTAGATATCAGTGAAAATCAAGCACATAACAAAGTATTTGTTAATTTAACAATGCTTGCTCATAAAACAATGATAATTTCCAATTACAGCATATGTTATAGAAAGCATTTTATTCAGTAGCAGTCTCTGGGCAGCAGCATGTAGCCATTTCTTGCCTCTCTTTGGTAACTTTAGTTTTTTTCCCTGGGAACAAAAGGAGAGAGGAGATGGAAAGGGGTGATAGATGTGATGGGTTGGCCTGTAGGAATTAGGGAAACAAGAGAGAGATAGAAGAATAGTGAAGCCACAAATGATAGCTGTGATTTATTAGAGACATTATCCCGCTAAATTCGAAAAAAATAAGATAGCCAACTAATAAACCTATTAGCTCAACAAAGGCAAACAAAAAATGAAAGTCATCATGTTATGATTGTGATTTAGTTGAAAATATGGCATTTATTCATAGCTAATTTTAAAGTGTTTTTTTATTTAAAAATATATAAAAATAATATATTTTTTAATATTAACAAATCAAAATAATCTAAAAAATACAAAAAAAATTATAATTTGAAGTTAAAAAAATAAAAAAAAATTAAAAACATGGTCTAGCCGCACAAACAAACACCACCTAAATGAGGAAGTATAGCTTATGCTGCTTATCATAACTAGTTGAACCATTTTGTCAAAATTTAACCTGTAAAGCTTAAAATTCAAGCTTGAAATATGCAGCAAGCTAAAAAGTCCAGCCAAAAGTTAACAATATCCTAGAGAAAGATAAAAATACATAAAAATTAAATAAGTAACCACAAGAACAATAATATCTAAAATAATTCCGCTAGCTATGAGTATAAATTACTTATAGCAAACATGAAAACCAAGAAAACTTAATGGAGCTAACCCGACAATGATCATCTGTCAATAGTTGGTTGGAGCGTATTATTTGATGTAGATCCGTGTCCATTAATTCATAAACAATGTATACATCATTGAAGTTCTCCTTCTGGGGAGGCCGGATGATGTCTTTGATAGCAATAACCTGAGGAGCTGTAAATGATTAGCACGACCATAGATATAAAAAAAAACACCATAGAAACAATAAATTAGACAGGTTCTGCAGTACAACGTCAGCAAGCACCCATGCTGTGTATGCTTCTATGCACGTAATTACAGAGTGTTGACAAACTAGTCTCAAATGAGGATAAAAAGAAGTCGTCGAACAAATAAGTTAAGGAACTTAGCAGTCATGATAATCTAGTCAATCCTGAGATACCAGAGCACATGTCTAAAGGACAACGTGGAATACAGAAGAAAGTTGTGAATCAAATGAATCCAAGGTAACTCTAGTCGACCCAGGCCTCTGAATCACCAAGATCATCATGCTTTGTGAAAGCAAAACTTAAAAGTTCATTTTATCAAGGAATCACCCACTCGATGATAATAATAAATTAAACACGGAACAATTTAACTAAAATCCCACCCTCTATAAGAGAATCTCAATTGCAACAGAACTCAGGTTCTTAGTAGCATTTTCACAGGGTAGGATTTTTCTTGTTAAAATTTTCCAGTCCCAGTGTGGCAGCTCAGCCCCCTGCCAGACTCTATTAATTTACTCGTGTTTACCTAGCAACCAAGTGTTTTCCTCTCCGAGAGATTTCTCTACACTCTTCCCTGTCAGAAAGGATGCAATGCAATATGAGTTCTGTGAGCAGACAAAACCCATTGTGCATATCACATACATTAACGGACTTGTATATATCTTTTTAGTTAATGAGGATTGTTAGCATTATAACAGAGTTTAGCTACGAAATCATGAGCAACAACTTCAGCTGAGCTACAAAATCATGAGATATTAACTTCAGTTGAGCTAAGAATCGTGAGAATAACAAAGGAAAACAAACTTACATTTTCATGATCCATGTGGCGAAGAAGCTTAATCTCTCGTAAAGTCCTTTTGGCATCTATTCTGTTGTCAAATGCATTACCAATCTTCTTAATGGCAACCTCTTCACGTGTCTCAGAATTCACAGCAGCACTGAAGGAAACAACAAAATCACATCTTCCTTCACGTTGTAGATTTCACACAAAAAATTAAGTCAAACGAGACCATAACATTCGCGATTCACCAGTAACAGCAGTTTTCCTAACTAATAAAACAGATTCCGTGCATTTTCCTTTCTGTAAAGTATTCCAAACACGCTCGAAACTCAATTAACAACTTTTTTTAGCACTAGCTTCACGGTTTACCAAGTAGCCTAGAGCACTTAGTTTTAAGAGGATTTATGGGATTACGGGTGTTCTAGTTATTGTTTGGTTTAAAAATATATTAAAATAGTATTTTTTTATTTTTTAAAATTATTTTTAACATAGTCATAGAACAATAAAAAAATTAATTTTTAAAAAATAAAATTGAAGTAAAACGGCCTCTTAATGTTGTATTCTTGAGACTTCCACCATCATTTCTCCGATTCCAAAAGGATAGCTAAAAATTCTAATAAAAAATCATAACTCGAAAGGATATTTTAAGAACAACACAGTTTTTAACCTCAAAGAATCGAAATCGGAAACTATAAGTAACCAAAATCTACAGTTGAAACTTAAACACGAACATACAAGGGAAAAAGAGAGAGTAAGAATCAGACTTACCAAACAATACCATTAGCGCCACGGCCAATAGGACGAATAGGAGGGACATACTTTCTAGAAACTTCAAAGAGGTTACCGTACACATTATACTGTACATAGCGTCCACCATGAGCAGGTATGCCTTTGATGTTAGGATCACCACCTGAGCTTGACTCTAAGCTTGTCATTTTTTTCAGTAGCAACCAGAAAGGATCCAATTAAGCTAGAGCGAAAAGGGGATAGAAAGGAGAGGGCTAATTAAGCAGTCCAGTGGTGGTTGTTGAAGAGGAGGAAGAGGGGCTAAAAAAGAGGGCGGACGTGTTAGTAGGCGTAGAACTTTCTCGTTTTCACATTTCTTCTGGTTGGCGTGTGGGTTGTTTTACTACTATTAGAGTCTACACTTTACAGGGACGAGTGAGAAAGATGGGGAGAGAAGATAAAAGGTAGTGGTGGACTGGACCGTGTGGTGCCCGACTTTTGAACAGGGAAAGCTTAGCCTGCCTCGTGACTCGACAATTTGCTTGCTGACTTTTATTTAATTTTTCTCAAATAGTTTTCCTAGAGAGAACAGGAAAGAAAATATACACTGTTTTTGTTGGTGATTGTGATTTAACTCTAATTTATCAAACTTTGAATTCTGACTTTTCTAGGTATCTCGTATTTTTATGATCAGTAGTGCGATTGATTGAAAAATAAAGAAAAGAAATTATGGGTGGATGGCATTTGATTTCGACTGGATCTAGCTCAAAATCACTGGTGTTTAGGCCTGCCTAAACTTAGCCAGAGCAAGTGGACAGGGTCATGTCTATTATCCCATTCTTTTCGATTTGGGTGAACTGGAAGAGAAAGATGCAGGAAACGGACCCATCAAGCATTCCTTTCTTCAAGGAACATGAACAACTCAGCAGATCATGATGATGATGATCATCATCATCAGTATGGTTCTCTACTCCCTCCATTTTTGTTCAAACTAACCTAACTGTAAGAAAACATTACACTGATAATTTCAAGTATCTTTGCATTGCATTTCGAGTCACAGTCATGGTTCGTTCAACATATGTTTGCTTGGCGTGTTTGATACTCCGATCAAAATAATTATTTTTAATTAAAATTATTTTTATGTGTTGATTTTAAAAAATAAAAAAATATATTAAAAAAAAAACTTTAAAATATAACTTCAAAAACCACGCTTTCAAATTACCACGAAGAAAAGGTTCCCGTGTTTCAAACCAGCCTTCAACTTGCTGAAAAATCAAAAGGAAGCAAAAAGACTCCCTCCTCCAAGACAAGATAACAAGTCAAGGCTCAAAGTCAAGGCCTACCTTCCTTATTTTCCACCGACCGGAAAATCCGCCATTCTCCATCCCCCCTGGAAAGGTCTACTCAAACACGAACCTTCATCGACATTAGCATCTCCGGATTTTGTCTCCCCAAACGTGAGTTTTGTTCCAAAACTGTCACCGTATATTTTATTTGGCCATGGCATTACTGAATTCCTGATTGTGGTATTTTTATGGAATCCAGGGAAAATTTGTTCAGGATACTCTAGAATTCGAAAAATTAATGCACTACTTTAATGAAATAATACCATGTTGATTGTAGATCATTTTGCCCTTCGTTATGTTCCAATTTTAAATTGGTTTTAGCTCCGAAATTCTTCTTTCTTTTCTCAAAGCTAAAGGTTTTACTCTGTCCAACTAACCATTTTTTGGTCTCGATTTTCCTCTAATTAAATTACTTGTAAAAAAAAAAAAACGAAGAAGAAGAAAATTAATCGGAAACACAAAAAAAGAAAAAGGAATTCAGCCCAAACAACTTCAAAAGCCCAGAAGTAAGTGGTCTAACTGAAACAAGCCCAAGAGAAGCGAAGCCGAGCCAAATCTTCGAACTTTTTTTTTTCTCTCATCACAAGCAAGCAGCCTCACTGTAATTTTCGCAGAGCAAACGCTCTGTTTGAAGCTAGTTTTTAGTAGGGGAAATGATCTTCAGTGAAAGTAGAATACAGCATCAGGATGATGCATTACCCTACTTAATACAGGCTTAAGCAGCTGCTTCCTTCGGTTGAGGTGAGGTGGATACTTGATTGTGGAGTTTCCGAATTCAAGACTGGCAATTATTTGCAGCTCAAAACAGGCATGCTCTTCACCAAGCATTCTTCGGTGGATTTTGCTTTATCATGCTGATGAGTTGGCTATGTCGTTGACCAATTTCAGTCGAGCCAGAAGTCTTTAGTAGATATTTGACTACCACCGAGGGGTGTAAGTGGGATGAGTGTTCTTGTTAGGAATTCTAAGGATTCTTGTGGTTACTGAGGATTCAGCTAAAGGAAACTCGGGAACGGGGAGCTTTCCATAGTTCAATCCCTACCATCATGGGATTACCAGCCATTTGAATCCCCAGTGTATCATGCTCGGGCCTGCCGACTGATTTGAAATACCAAGGAAGGTTTGCAGGGTTGAGTTTCTCAGAGACCCACGTTTGACTGAGGACTAATGTGTTCTGACACGGCCAGCCCGGAGAATGGAGAATTAATTGTGATAGTCCAAGAGTCCCCACGAAAATCCTACTTCCTGCTAAAGAACAAAAAAATATGAAAAAAAAACAAGGAGACATTTTACCAAGAGTTTTGATTTGGATAATAGTCTTTGAATCCGAAACAACAGGTTGCTTTATCTTGTTGTCTCAACGGATCTTCTATGCGATGCATTCAAAATAAAATCGGTGGGTAGTTCTTCGTTTGGAGGCCTTCGCCACAACGTTTCTAGTTATTTACTCAGCACTCTTATCATCAAATGAGATGGAGTGATTTCTTATCCCAGATCAGTTCATTTATCTATGTACGTTGATTTAATGAAGTGTTCAGACCTCTTAGTGTAGATGTTTGAGAAAATTGTGAGGTATGTTTCTTATATACTCGCAAAAGCTGCATAAAATGCTTCTTATATGCTTGCTCGTGATTGCGGGATAGCGAATTATTATGTTGTTTTATTTTATTTTTTTATTGTTATTTATTTATTTTTGTTTTTTATTATTGTTTTTTTTTTAATTTCATCCTTCATCACTTATTAATTTTTATATCAAATTTAATTTTTATTTTTTTAATTTTTTTTTAATTATTTTTCTAATTGAATTTTGTTTTCAATCTCATCCATCAACATTTAATTTCAATTATTTTTATATTAAATTTAGTCTTTAATCTTTTTATAGCAATTTCTTTAGTTTTAGATCTATTTTTTATTGTATTTTTTTTCAATTTTTCTCTTAGCATTTTATTAATTTAGAATTTTATTTCATTATATTTTAGATTTTAATTTTTAAAAAGTTAGTTTCAAACTCATAATTAGATTCATAGGTTTGAAGTTTGAAGGTTAACACAAATTTACTTTAGTTTTTTTTTTAAAATCAATTTAACATTTGTTATATTAAAATTAGTCTTCATCTTTTTTTTTTGCCTTTGAAATTATTCAAATCTTATAACATTAGTTGAGGTTAATAAATTAACTTGAGTTTAATTAAATTTTTTTTTCAATTTCTTTTTTAATTTCACCTTTTAAATTATTTGATAATTAAACTTTATAATTTTATATAATTTATTTTTAATGATGCTATCCAGGTATCACAAACATGTTACAAATTTTGCTTGCTAACTTACACAGGCTAGGAGCAATTTTTATTTTGTTTTTTTATATTATTATTTTTTATCAGTTTATTTATTATCATTATATTTTTTATTCATATTATTTAAATTACCCTAACTTATTCCATTCAATTGATCTTGGTCTCGATCTTAGTCTTGATTTTTTATTTTTATTTTTATTTTTTTTGCTTTGCCTTAGTATTTTTTTTCTAGGTTGAAAAAATAAAAATTAGGTTGGCAGAGCATAGAGCTAAGCCTTTTATCTAGTGTGCTCTAAGCATCAAATGGCTTCAGGGGTTCTACGAAAAGGTAGAAGATGAATACCCATCAACATATCACTGGAATCAAAAGAAGCTTCTTTGCTTTGCGAAGCATTCCCAGATTATGCAGTTGCTTCTTGCAGAAACCCCCTATGAATCATCTGATTCCAGTCCAAGTGCTGATTCATTCAACTGCTGAACGCATGTAAGAAAAAGTACTTCTCAATAGTATTCTCAAATATTGAGGATGTAGTGCAATGATCATAACTGTAAAATGACAATATTCTGATGCATCCCATCCCAATTACAGGTAACTTGAAGGATCAATAGATCTGATTCCTTCCAAAAGTTTCTAATTCACGAATTTGCACCCCTTGGAAATGATGCAAAAGCTAACACATCAAGTCATTTTACTTGGATCTTGTATACCAACTCTCTAGGTCAAGTCCACACCCAAACACATTCAGGAAGTTAAAGTCACATACAAATGATGCCGTTGATGCTTACCATGTGAAAACATCAACTTGGAATAACTTCATCCCTGAACAAGACAGAGTCAAGACATCTATAGTTAAGGAACAAAAAGCATTTCCTACAATGAGTCATATAGACGTGTACTTTGAAAAGAAATAACAGACACCCAACTGAATTTCACAAACAATCATCGTGGTTACCATACAGTAACCTCAGACTTCTTCAACTTTCATGCACAACACAGGAAAAGCCCTGAAGAACAAGGATGCATTTATGGATAGCCACAAGAGGAAACCCCACACCTAGCATCCTCCTTGAGGCCAGCACCAGTATCCTATGGCAAACGACTCAAAAAATATGTATTAATAAATACAAGCATTTTGCATTAAAAAAATCAGATAAAAAAAACTACCCGTATATCATCAAAGAATGCGGGCATGCTATCTATGTCTTCCCTACTCCTGGCCATAACGAGAAAAGGGAAGAAGGGGAGTTAAGGTAAAACATAACAAGTAGTGAAACAGTACAAGACATTTCATGTATTGTTGACAATATTTCGGACATGTACAAACTAGTAAGAAAATATTACAAAATACCTCACACCACACAAGACAGGACAGGCCCACACAAGACAATACACTACTGAGGGAACAAGCGGTATCAGACATGAGAACAAGCGGCTTCACCATAAACATCTATCCTATAACCTGTTCCCCATTATTCCCTCGGAATGGGTCGGCAACAGTATCAGACACTCTCAGGTTACAAAGCAAAGCATCACGCCCACTTAAAACTATTTTGAAAAAACTATCTACTTCCTGAGCAAGAAAATCTAGCACCTGAGAAAGTTTTTCTGCTTTCCTCCCCAAATCTGAAAAGGAACTGCTGAACGCTTCCACTTCAGTAGGTCCCATGCCATCTTGGATCATGGGATATAAATTATTCACAACTGTCTCAACTTCATCTAATTCTTTCAAGAAAGTAAATTTCCCACGAGAAAATACTTCTCTAATTTCTCCATTTACTGTAGTTTGCAAATCAGAGTAAGCTTGTGCCCACAATATTGTGTTGGGGACATCCAAATCTATCAGATTCTTTGAATTAACTGAAAATGCAGCAGCAAAAACACTACATACAAATACTGTCTGTACCTTAACTCCATACATGGCACGCATCAACACCTTTCCTTTGGCCGAGTTCTTAACCTTAGGCAGAGTCAAGGAATCCACAAGACTCTCTAAGATGGATTTACAGTTTTCCAGTCTTGGGTTCTTGGAGCCAATGTGCTGTCTCCAGCTATCTAGGGAAGAACATGCCCGCACTAACTTTTCTGAAGTGTTGGACTCCAATTTATGCAGGGCGCATTGAAGAAAGAGATGACCTTGGTTCAGCCGCGAGAGCTCAGAGCTAAAAGCAATGCAAATATCAAGCAACTTCACAGTGATGTCCAAGTACACATCTATCCACTTCTCATCCCATTCAGTCACAGGGAGCTCAAGTTCTGTGATAAGTGTTTTTATGACAGTATGAGTCTCACAGAGTGACTCCATTGCCAATTTCATCCATGTCAAGCTAAGAACATCACCCTTGTCTTTAGGATTAAGTTTCCGCAACCTCGCTGCCAATGCCTCCTCAAATGTATTTAATAAGGAAAGAAGCCTTGGAGACAACTGAGAACCCTTTGGAGATAACATCCTGAAAGGATTTCCAAATGGAAAGAAAGGGCGGTGCGGCTCTTGTGGTTGACTCATTTCAACAATTTACTGCAACAAGTTTGGAAAAACAAAATCATTAATCTTGTTGCACACAACATCAAAAGAGCACACACAAAATCAACAAAAAACCACACCAAACAAAAGATCTACAATCAATATATAGCGATTAGGACCCACCCAAACTTAAGCAAGATAAATTGCAAAACTTATCATCACAATGAAACAATTCATCAAGAAAACAGGAGAAAGAACCATATCTCCAACAAAGGTATTTCTTTAAGCCTCCATGCCTTCCTGAGAGAGTCGAGAAATACTCTTACCAAATACTCAGAAAAACAAATTCCAACCCCATCAACCAAATAAAAAACCTACACAACATATAGACCTTAAAAAGGAACTCAAAACAAAAGCTAGACAAAAGAAGATCTATAAAGAACACAGTTATGCATATCCAGTTATTGGCCGCTCTACATCTTTTCAAAATCAATAACCACAGCAAGAAAAAAGAGGGACAAAATCAATGCATATTTTCTCTTTATCTCATTCACACAAGAATTTCAAGTTCAAACCAATCAAAATAAAAATCAGTTAAATTAAATGAAAAAAAAATCAAATCTTTTCCTACCAAATCGAATCTAAAGTTTCGATCTATGAATCTCTCATTTCAATTCATGCCTTCTGTTCTTAAAATTAAAACACAATCAAACAAGCATATAATTCATACACAAAACAGTTCAAACTTAATAACTCACCTAAATACCAGATCCTTAGATCAGAATAGCAATCAAGTCAAGACGAAACATAAGAATCACTAAGAAAATATTGAAACCCTAACCCTAATCATTTTTACTAGAAAAAACAATACTCTAATCTAAGATCTAGAAAAAAAAAAAAACAAAGAGAGAGACCTTTTTTTAGCTATAGTTGTAAGAAAGAGAGTACCTGAAGGAATACTTGCAAGAGATGAGAAATTTCCAGAGAGAAGTGTCCAGACGCGGAGCTTTGTTGAAAGTTTCCGGTTAATCTAGAGAGGTTAGGTGAGGTCTCTATTTTGTAGCTGAAGTTGTGGGCAAAGGTGAAGTAACTGGCTGTTATAAAGCAATTGGTGACAGATGTGTACGTGGAAGGATGTGAGTGGCGGGCTGTGGTAACGGATAGATATTCATTTGGAGATTACTTACTGGCATTTTTGTGAGCAGAAATGGTGGGTCAGAGACAGGGAAGTAAATTCAAGCTTGATTTTACTTTATATTTAATGCATGTGACATGTGATCCAACGGACAAGATCCTTGCTTCTAACTACACGAAATTGCCCTGGTTGTCGTTGCTATCTGGACCTCGTTTGCCGACCATAATATTATATACTTGGATACTTTCTTTCCCTGTGGGGGAATGGATCCAAGAAGATTTTTTTGAGGTAGTCGCCATAGGAAAAGGCTCGGCCCAGGTACAGATGGCTAATGCTAAAATTGCAAAGGGCTCCCCAATGGACTCGGCCGCCAAAGAACTCGAACCGCACAGGAGCCCGCTAGAAATTAAAGGGTGCTGCTACGCTCCTCTCTTTACACTACAGACCAGGCTCATTCACTTTGATTCTTGAGAGAATCCATACAAGCACGGGGTTCATACATATATCAGAACATTCTGACTGGTTACTGCAATGAATTCTAATATGATTACAGGCTGCTGTGATGGATAATGAATACCCAACGGCGCTGGAAATTGAGCTCAAAACATGAGTCTAGTCCACACAAGTCGAATAAACTCCATTGAACCGCCTGGTATGCTATGAAGATGTTTCGTCCTTCAAGAAGGAGACTGGTGATGGCCCTGTGGGAAATGGCACATCCTGTAAGCTCGTATATACACGAAGGATGTATTTAACGAAGGTTTTCCTCTTTTTAATAAAAAAAAAAAGTGAGCTTGCACAGCATAAAGTCAATACAGATATTGATAGCGCAGCGGTGCTGCCACATGATATGTTTTCAAGTAATCGAAGCTAGGGTTTAAGGAGCAACATAAGTAGGTGCCAGTAGTCCTCTCCACCTTTGGATTTGAATAATAATGCTGAGGATTAATCAGCCTTGAACCCCTCGCAATGCCTAACAACATACCTGACAGTACACAGGCATTCTATTCTAGACTTGCCCCTTCAAAAGCTTGTGAACAAGAATACTATGGTCAATGGGCTGGAAGAGTGAAAATTGAGCAAGGTATCGTGTATCTTCACACCATACATTGCCCATCTTGCACACAAAAGGCCAGAAAAAGATTTCGCACCTCTAAAAAGGTCTACTGATCATAAATCCAAATTCTGGATTCATGAAATACTTTATGGCCAAAAGTAGTCCTACAAACTCTGCTCGTCCGCCAGTAAAGTGATCATGAACGCAGGCTTCTCAGCCCCACAAGATATAAACAAATGTTAATTGTATCAGGTCGCCTCCTACAAGTGATATGAAACCATTTCTAGTACTGGCATGAGAGAGACAAATGAAGCTCCTGCCACGTGAAGGATTCCGAATTGACATGGAGACCAGTAGCTCCTACGCCAAGCTAAAAACATGCCCAAAAAAAGTGTGGAATCCCCAAGCTTGGCATATTTTTTTATTTTTTTTTCTCCAGACTGGTCCTGCGTTAGATCATCACAGGACGAATAAATGCCTTCGCCAAGTATGATCTTGCGCCAGTACAGATTGCTTCGTTAGAATGTTTCATAAAGACCAAGTCACGAACCCGAAAGCAAAGTGCAGCAAAGTGACAAATGAACTCATCAAATACATCCAAAACTATTTACTTTAACAGGTATTATGCCAAGCTTCATTGTTAGGCTCCAATGCAAAAGCATGTACTCTGGCAACGACGGCTAAATAAATCACACGGCATGACCCCATTTCCAGACTAGATGTTGGCTGCTTCCTGGCTAGCTGGTCCAACCCAAAACAAGGAAAGCACATGAATAAAAGAGTTGCAAGTACGTTTGCTACAGAAGAAATAGCTGGTTACCGGGTCCATTTCCCATAAACATCTGGTTTTTTTGGCTGGCAATGATGGTGACGAGTCACAAACATCTGGTTACATAAATAATGCATACATTGAAAGAAGAACTAGAATGGGACAATCAAACTACATCCATGAAATCCTCATAACTAATCCATATCTATGTAATAGTAAAGCAATAGCATTCCGATTTAAATCAATTTACCGATCAATTGAAATTATGGGGTGACAACTGGACTGCTGACATGGATGTGTCTTGTAGTGCTTAATGAGCGTGATAGATCCAATCGGTATATTTTAACCAGGAAGCATCCTTTCATTGATGGCCGCAGAATTCCAAAGCAGATAGGAGCCGTGCGTCGCTTTGCTTACATATTTTCCATCTGGAAACACTAATGTAGAATTTCAATATCATTTTGTTGAGTGAATCCGCATTCAAACAAACTCAGTAGTTACAGAGAGTAGAACATGCTTGTAAAGTTTCAATCAATCTGATTTAATGATCGGATTAAAAATTATATTAAAGTTTCGAGGTGTTGTTGTATTGGTGTGCCTTGAGATGGTTAGACTGTCCCTTGCAATCCTCCTGTTGGTGATACTAGAACAATGAATAATGGATTTAATGATGCTGTAAGGCCATACAATGGGGAAAATCTAGCTGCATAAGTGGAAGGTAAGTAATATTCCTATTTGCATAATCTACTTCTTTGACAATTCTTTCACGCTTACGATCATAACGAGTTCATTTCACCTGCTGCAAAATGATCACACAGGGAGTTCACCTCATGTATTTAATTTTGGTTCTGCGAGTTCTGAATACACCAGTAAATAATAATCAGCTGAACAACCTGGACAGCAACAAATGGACCACCCACGTGAGAACTGGGCGATCGGCTAGTTTTGAAGTATAATAGATACAATGAGAAAGTCCAAAACTAATTTTGGATGACCATGGAGCATACAAACATGTAACTTTGTTTTATAATTGAAACAACAAAATATATCATTTTTCTATAAGAATAATGAATCAATTACACAACTGCATCCCCCTCGGAGTAAGATATCCGAAATGGTATGAAAGCTAAGCTTAAAACAAATGCAGATTATCGTTTACTTATATAGAAGATACAACAAACACAATAGAATACCTACAGGGAAAAAAATAAATAAAAGATTCAATAACTTGGAGAGATGTAAAATTGTTAGTCACCTAATCCTCCAATGATGTTATCTCCATCTTGTTGGCTGATGATGTTTCCTACCACTTTCACCTTCACTTGTGTCTGAAGTCCCTTCTCCCGATTGCTTATCAATGAATTTCATAGCAGCATGATTCTCTTGTTCATAATCATGCTGTGAATGGGAAGGTTCTCTCCCAACTCGACGTTCCTGCAAAATTTGTGCAAGAATGGATCAATGAGCAGGAAACTGAACCATTAAAAGAGAGACATTCTTTCTCTAGACACCACAGATTATAATTCTTTGTTTGAAAGAAATGATGCATACATACATCACGAAATAGCAAGTCATCAGCCTCAAGCATGTGGATCACGTGTCCCATTTTGGGCCTCTTTGTAGCATCAGGATCGACACATTTAAGAGCTACCAGGAGAGCGCGTTTTAATGCTTTTGAAGCAGGCATCTCGGGTAACTTGGGATCAACCACTTCTTCAGATTTTCGGTTCCCAACCATAGTTTTTAACCATTCTACTAGATTCACCTGCAATTATTTGGTTGTTTCCAAAAGTTATAGTTACAGCAATACATAATAAAAGACAGGAGAAATTTTCAGAATTATATGTAAAAACTAACCTCTCCTTGTGGCCGACTATAATCAACAGGGCTTCTCCCAGAAATTATCTCCATGATAAGTATACCGAAACTATAAACATCACTCTTCTCATTCAGCATTCCAGTGCAAGCATATTCTGGAGCAACATAACTAGAAAACCCAACAAAATAAGATTTAGCTTTCCTACTTAGGAGAATTACAAGTCAACCAACCATTGTCTCAATGAACTTTCATATGTAATGTTTGCATTGCAAATGATTTTTTTTACAACAGAGAAATAAAACCGGAACTCAAATCAAAGGAAACAAACTGACCCAAATGTTCCCATCACACGTGTTGTGACATAACTTCTCTCAGAATGTAAGAGCTTGGCAAGCCCAAAATCAGAAACCTTAGAGTTCCATTGGCGATCCAGTAATATGTTACTAGATTTTACATCTCGATGAACAACCTTTGGTTCAAGACCATCATGAAGGTAGGCCAATCTGCAACAACAATAGCAGCAAACAAAATACCTTGAGTGAAAAATAAGAACAAATAATTTGAGCAACAATGCATGCATCCATATGGATGATGAGTTTACTTACAATGGAATTCAGAATACTTACCCTTTTGCTGTTCCCAAAATAATGTTCCTACGAATATCCCACGTTAGAGGGCTGACTTCTCCAACATCACCATGTAGCCATTGGTCCAGATTACCATTGTCAACATACTCGTATACAAGCATTCTACATAGCAAAAACATGACCAATTACATTGAGACTGTTGACAACATGAGGCACAAACTCAATTTTAAATTGGAAGATAATTATAGGCATACCTGTAAGCACCCTCAACACAGTATCCAAGCAATCTGACAAGATTCTTGTGCCGTACTCGTCCAATTACTTCCACTTCTACTTTGAATTCCCTCTCAGCTTGACCCCTGAGAATTTTCAGTATCATGAGCTACTAACCTATGCATGCATAATTTTAGTAGAAAGGCAGTCAAGACGTAGATGGAAAATTGCAGTCTGCTGTAGCAACTTCTATTCATATTCCAAAATTATCAATTCAGGTTCAATTATGATCAAAGGCATTTGACAAGGAAAAGTAAGGAATCCCACAAAAGCATGTCACTTTACAGCACATATCCAACCACACGCAAGACAAGAACCAAAAAAAGAAGACACCAATCATAACCACTCAAGCACAGCACAGTAATTAAAACTTAGCAATTTTCTTCTACCATGGAGACTTAAAACATAAAGTAAAATAAGCAAATAAATTTCAAGTTTCCATAGTAATTCTAAACGTAAAACATCTCAAACAATCCCAAGTTCAATCCATAACAAATAAGATCCAAACTTTTACCACTTCTCTTCCCCATATCTTCCCCTAGCAAGTAGCAACAAATCAAAGACAAACATGCAATTCATTCCATTTTTTTTTTCTCATTATCTAAAAAAAAACACATGAAAATAATAATAAACCAACAAAGAAAACAATTAAAAGAACAAATCTTTACCTGTTATTCAACAAATTTTTAACAGCAACTTTAGTCCCGTCACTCAAAACCCCACGATACACAATCCCATACCCACCTTCACCAATAACATTCTCTTCACACAACCCACCAGTAGCAGCCTCCAACTCTCTCAAAGTATACCACCTACCCCATCCAAGATGCGACACTTCAGGCCCCACACTTCCACTCCCAAACGACGCCGTCTCACCACCACTAGCAGTCCCTCTACTCTCCCCACTCGAAAACACCACTCTATGCTCCACCTTCCCGATCCCAACCTGGATCTCCGGCACCTGAATCGCATGGTGATTGTGATCTTGCACGGGCAAGTGCACGATTTCTTGAATCTCTTTAGAGATTGGAGGGGTAGTGTCTGTCTTTGTTAGCTTAAATTGTCGGTTCTTGCGACGAGAAGTAACGCAAAGAGAGAGGAGAAAGAGGGCAAGAACTATTAATGAGCCCAATAAGATTCCTATAACTACCCATAAACGGAGACCAAAGATTGATGTAGGTTTTGATAGCTCCGTGTTAACAAATGCACCATCGTATACAGACATTATTGTTGTAGAAAACAAGAAAAGAAGAAACGGGCTGTTGTTAGATTTACTGGGAATGGTTATGGAATTGAGTTTCTTGGCTCGGTTGCATTTGGTTTCACCGGAAAAAAAAGAGGTTCCCGGCGATTATGATAGATGAGGGAGCGAATCAAAGATAGGCGGGGCGAGAGAGAGGAATCAAGTGGATAGTAAAGGGTGGATGGGATGGGAGGAAGGAAAGAGAGAGGGTTAGCGTGTGAAGATGAGCTGTCACTTTGTCTGTGTAAGCTAAGTTGAAGTGAGACTGGACTGGCTTAAGGTTAAATGACGTGTTTGTCCTTCGGATTTGTATGTGGTGATGGTTTTTTTTTTTCCTTTCTAAATTTGGATGAAGTTAATATGGTAAAACCATCATTGACCGCTCTCCACTCACTTTTCAGCAAGAACAACAAATTTGTTATCAAATCCAAGTGGTGAAATGTGATGGCAATAAGAAAGCATAACCCTTTAATGATTGTGAATAAAATATTTACCCTTTAAAAATTTGTTCTTTATGCTTTAAAACACTCACTTGCATGCTATGTCCACCCCCATCCAAGACCATTATCTTATTAAAAGAATGGATATGATTTTTCTTTCGGAGTTTAATTGTATAATCATGACAGCTTTTAGGATTCTAAACTAGGTTTTTTTAAAAAAAAAATTGAGCAGAAGGGTATAGTTGTAAGTAAATTTACTCTTTTAAAATTAAAATCCTAAATATAAGGAGTAGTAAAAAATAAACTTAATTTTAATATCATGTTGGCCACAGTGATCAAGACAGGAAGCATGATTTTTCAATAATGAAGAGGGTGTTTGACATGGTTTCTCTTTATGCCTTTAGATATTTTTAAAGGTAATTTTTTAAAAAAAAAAGTATTAAATAAATATTTTTTAAAATATTTTATAATGATTTTGATGTACCATCTTTAATATATTTTCAAGTAATTTATCTATTAAAATCTTAATTAATTGGAAAACCAATCTCGATTCATATCTTACCTCTCTTGACTTATATATTTCTTTTAAAATAAAGTTTTTCTTTTTGCTAATTTTCGTAGGTTTCCATTCATAAATCTACATATGAAAACTTGAGGAGTTGTTATTCTGTAGCAGGAGTTTGCTTTTCACGCACGAATTTTACAAAAAATAATAAAAAGATTTGATTCCATATCATTTTTTCCTCTTGATTGTCTCCGTCTCTCTCCGGCCGGCTGTAAATAGCGGTATTTTCTGCAGCTGCGCCATAATACTTCTCTCAGGCGTGATGATGAATCTGGCAAGTTTTGATAAGGGGATCTACGTGTACAGCTACCGAGAATTAATTGAAAGAAAGAGAGGGAAGGTGACCGTTAAAGGTGATTATGATGTTAGGACAGAGGGATCTCTGTTCTACGTTTTCCTTCGTGCTAGTTCTTACATACGTGTAGCAAAGACTAAGGACTGAGCTTGTGTATAATTTCCACATGGCAGTTGTGCCATATTCGTCAACGGGTCCCATGCTCCCATCAATCGCTACATGATGCATTCATGTTAAGCCAGGTGTGGGCCCGGGGAGACTTTCGTAAATCACAGGAGTTTGGTGGACCGAAATCATGGTTTAGATAATACTTCGGTGGTAGTTAAGGGAAAATACATATATTAATTGTCTAGTTCATTCTGCAAGTGCATTTTGAAAGCTGTACGTAATCTTTTTGGATTCTTTTTTTATTATAATCTATTTATGTCAGGACACAACAGGGAAAGCATCTTGGTTGATTATAGAACACCAAGTGGTGGAAAGTCCTGTAAGAATCGAGTGGACACCAACATAACAATAATGGGCTGTGCGGAAAGATTTCTTGGTTGGTTTCGTGCCCAATGGCAGTAGTGCTTTTCTTGAAATCTTTCGATACGCATCACATCACATCTCATGTTTCTTTATTGTTCTTTTCCAGCTCATAATTTATCTCCTACTCATCTGATTGGAGCTGGCGCTGTCTGTGGATTTGTCGAGAGGGGTGGATTATGGATTGCTGCCCTCGAAACCAAACCCAGCATTGAGTTTCTACTTGTACCGAATTCCAATACAATTTTGTATTCGAAATGCAACATAGCGACTGTCAATCCATGTACAGAGGAGGTGTATAAAGAACAGAAAAGGGATCTTTTTATAGCTCTAAGAATGAAATAAGGACGGAATGGCAATCCATCCGGTGGTTAAGCACAGGCACCTCTTCAACCTTTTCAGTAGCCAGAGATGAAGATAGCTTTTAAGTCTATCTGCAATCGCATGACGAGATACGCATAACGATCAAAACAGAGAGCGTGACTTGAGTTAACGAGTCATTCCCATTCAAAACCAACTGGACTGCTCCTAATCTTGCGCCATGCGAGGAAATAGTAAATTTACCTGAAATAAGTCGAGCTTTGTAGCTCTTTTGGTGGATACAAAGGTTCATTCCAAAAAAAAAAAAACACACTCCCCCAAAATTAGCAAGCATATCACATCAGACTCAAAACACATGATCAACAGGTCCTGTGATCATTAGCTCATACAAACAAAATATATGACTAAAATTCCAAAGTTTCCTGTTGATTTTCACCTGTTCCTTTCCTTCTATCCCCCTCTTCTCTGACCTGGGAATTGAGTTCTGACATGATAAGTTGTTCGTGAACAAAATGAGTGTTAAGCTTCAACAAAACTCATGTAGGGTAATATTACAACTGCTGACTAGACTGTTCCAGTATCCTGTCAGTTGCAATGAAAAAAATTTAATACTGGGGTAGCCATCCACAGATTGCCCTTGTTAGTCCGCCTTCTTATCTGTGTCATCAATTGCTGCCAGTCTTTCAACAAGGGAAGGACGGGATATGGCTACAGATTGCCCTTGTTAATCAGCCTTCTTATCCGATTCATCAATTGCTGCCAGTCTTTCAACAAGGGGAGGATGAGAGTAGTGATATGCTGAGTACCAAGGATCCGTATTCATAGATGACAAATTTTCTTCCTGAAAAAAATTGGCACACTGTTCAGTCATGTGCATTTCCTGAAAATGGATTAGAAAAGAATACTTTGCCAATGTAGAACTTAGATCCCACAAAAATCTGAATGCAAGAAATATACAGGACTCCATCTCCACTACTGATGGTCTGTTAGAGGGAAAAAGTTAAAAGTTCAATAGATCACCTGTAGTTTCACAAGACCACCCCGAAGAGCAGAGCCATAACCAAGCTTTTTAGCAAAAGCATCCGCCTAATCAAACAATTACAGTAAGTGATATCAAGGACTTGAGACACACAGAAACAAGGAGAGAGGGTGTGAGAGGTTACCTGAAATTCAAAAGATCGGCTCACCAGATTAAGGCCAAAGCTTACAAGGTGTTGGAGAGGTATTACAGTATGCTGCAAATAAGCAACCTAGTCAGATAAACCCAACCACAAACAACTTTTGTGTCATATAAACCCCCCCCCCCCCAAAACAACACACACACACTAAAAATCCCATAAGCATTTCTTTTCCTTCACACAGCAATTCTTTTCATATCAGCAATACCTGAAATATGATCAGACCGATGAGCACTGGCTGTGTATCAAATCCAAAACTTCGGAAGAGATCAGTTGAGTTCCTCACAAGAGTGTATCCTCCAAATTGTAAAAATGTTAGAATCTGCAGAACATAGCATTAAAAAAAAACAATGAATCATACACCTGTTATAAGCTCACAAATAAAGTCAAAGGACACCTATAGGAGGATGGTTGGTAAATTCTTAAACAAAACACTGAACTCTCCTACCAAAACACAAATTGAGATTCAAAAATATGTTTTAGGCTTTTAGCATGTATTAAAATTTTCTTGTGCTTCAATCCAAGATGTTTTGGCACTATTTTCTCATCAGGCTCATGAACAAATCCTCTGAGGTTTGAATCTCAAACCAAGGACTTACAGTCTCAAAGAATAAGAACATTCGTGTCAAAGTTTTCTCCGAGCATTTTCTTGATGATAGCTCTCAGAAGATGCCTTTCAGATGGTATATATGGTATTTCAATAGCATTTTAGTGCACATATAGGAGCAAAGTAAAAATCAATTTGCAAGAAAACAATTACTGCATACCTGCACGGCAATGAACGAGTACATTGTATGATTGAGTTTCCAATGTCCCAGTTCATGGGCAATAACAGCTACAATTTCCTCATCATCTTTGCACTGCAAAGAATCACGTAGATGTAAAGACACTTTCACAATTTATGAAAAAGCATAGCCATATTTCAACCATAAAGTCTAAATGAGGGCACAGCCTAAATGGTTCACACACAAAGTTGCCCAGGCTGTCAGGAAGAGTAGGAAATTAAGAAACTGGTAAATAGATTTGCACAAATGCCTTAGTCCTTACATAAATCACATAGAAAATGCTTCTATGGATGGATTGTAAGTTACATCAAACTGGTCCTCCCCAGTTGGATAGCTACTGCGTATTTGTTAAAAAATGCAAAACTATATTTCTTCAAGACTACATGGATATCAGTATCAAAAAAATTTAAGCAGGCAAAGAGCCTCGGAGACAGCCCCTTGGAACTTCTAAAAAGAGAAATCCAAGGCAAACACTGCAATTCTATCCATTTGAATTAGCCAGGGAGAATGTCTTCCAACATAAGAACTGACAAGGATCTAAATGGAGGCAGTACAACCAAAAATGGCCAGAGTCAGTAACCCACACCCATCAGGTTTATAATCTGGCCACTTACTCGCAATAGCAGCCAGTATTTCACTTCCCATAAATAGCAAAATCCAACCTTTAATTCTTAGGTTCTAGGTTAATAATGTTGGAGGATAAGTATCAGATCGGAGTTAGAAAATCTGGGGCAAGATTTGATCAAATCCAGCACCTCAAGATCAGGAATGGAGGACTTCCAAGGACTGGTTTCAGTGGAGAAGGCTCGTTAAAAGATTAGATGAAACTAAGATCATGAAAGAAACCTAACAAGTGAGGAAGATGGGAAAACCTAACACCAGACAACAGTTCAGAAGAAATCACTCACTATAAACCCTTAGGAACACACCTAAAAAAGAACGCATGAGACATGCAATTTAGCATGACATCCCAACACATGCAAGGAAAAAAGAAGGCTGAAAATTTTTATTTCCTTCCCCCCAAAATAAAATTTTACAGGGCAATACATAGCTCATTTGGGAAGATATTTCCTAGAAAAATTATTCATAATTAAGCAACTAAGGGGGGTTCCTTGAGGAGACATACACGAGGAAGTTATCTAAAGAGGTTGCTTCCTAGTTGCTGAGCACCTAAGGCGCACAGGAGGGGAGTCCTTTTAAGGACAAGCCGTCTACTCACTAAAGAGGCTACAGATTCAGCAGCTTGACCAGAAGCCACTAACTGGCATCATACTGTTCATACTTCTAGTATGTTGGGCAAGATTACAACAGAACCATTATCCCTAAATACAACACTGTTTCCTCAAGCTGTTGAGTGAACCCAGCAACTATGTTGAATGAATATCCAAACATTTTCATCATTCTGTATGCGTTTTAGCTTCCAAGAAGGCAACCAACATCATGATTGAAGTTAACAACTGTACTCGATGCATGACACAACTAGGACAACATTAGTATTTTTAATATAATGCTATTTCGACAATAAAAACACTAGTGGTGCCTATATTTCACACATCTTGCTTTAAACAAAATAAGGTTATCAATAAAAAATGGACAGAAAAAATTTGTATTTTTCATGAGAATACACTTCAGTTTGATAAGGTTAATATAGAAAAAAATCCAGAAAGAAAGGCTTCCTCACCTGCTGAATCAATGTGTCATAAAGTACAATTCGCTTGTTCTTAAAGAATCCATACATATAGGCCTGCACATTGTTGATAGAATATGAATTTGATCTACAACAGACTAGTAAAGCACAATTTTATTGTGAAAGTACAGATGACTTGACGATAGAGAAAGCGCCTGCAACCATGTATGATAACACTACGAGAAATGAGAGCTGGCCACATGTAATGCACCTATCTAATGCATTTTTTTTCTTCACTCTACAAAACAAATAACTCGTCAAGGTGGCCTGCAAACACATCTTAAACCCAACCCCAACCCCAACCACCCAAAAAAATAAAGAAAAAAGAAAAAAGAAAAAACACAGATAGCCTGAGCTTTTGGTACAAGTTCCCCTGCAATTTTTCTGTGAGTAATACCATTAGTTTACCACAGTTTGGCCAAGAAAAATAGATATTTCTTTTCATTACAAAGCAAGGAACGTGGTAGACATAAATAGGGAGGAGAAGCATTGGTTAACTTCATGTTGCAGAAACAGAAGGGATGCAAACAAAACAAAACACTGTATAATCGAAGAAAAGGTTGCAGGTAATGCTGAGAAACCTTGATAAACATATTAAAATAAGAATACTCACATTGCTATGGCTTGACCTTGTGGACCCATCTACAACGAACAACTTCTTTAAAGGAAACTTGAGGGAGGAAGCAAGTTTCTCAATTTTCTCTCTGAGCTCTCCTTCTGGAAGCTATTTGTCACATCAAAAGTAGGGGGGAAAAGATTACTAATTGAGCATGACATAGGTCTGAATGAATTTCACATTTTCAATACTCACAGGGGTGAACTTGTTGAAGAGTGGGGCAATTAAAACTGGGTAGAGTGTCATCATGACAAGAGAAAGAACAAACATGAATGCCCATAGATAAATGGCCAGGTAAGGACCTCCTTTCTGCAACCATGCAAATGAAAATTCAACAGTGTGGGAAGACTTGTTCATTCACAAAAGCAGGTAACAGAGCTGTAACTTGTAAGAGCATTTTTAGAATAAAAGCTGCCACTTCTTCCAAATCAGTATCATTAATTCAGGAATAAAAGTGACCAACTACTGTCAACAGACAGTGATTAAATGCTGCAAATAACTGGCCACTTCATCAACACTGGCAGATAAAAGTACCTGTACTATTAAAATAATTGCTGAAACAATTGGGGGGCCAAGTAGAATGGCAAGGCAAATTCCTTTGAATAAGTCCCTAAAGAACAGCCATATTGTTTGCTGTACAGATGGAAAATAAATTAGAATCACACGAGAGATAAGATATACAACAGATTGGAAATCAAACAACTATAAATTTTATACCAGTGCACGTACAAGTAAAAGGAATGTAGATCCACCAACAAAGAATTAGTATTCTAACAAGTAACAAGATGTGTGAAAATCACAAGATATGAGTGAATGCAAACCTTGTTGAAGCCATGGCGGGCCTCAATCACAAAAGTTGAATAGAGAGAGAATGGCAAATCTGTAATCTGCATAAACATATTTCAAAACAATCAATCAAATAGTATCGATGAAGAAACTTTAAAAATTGTACTTATTTGCATGCATGTGCTTACAAGGGTGCCACAATCCAAACAGGATTCCAAAAAAATGCAAAAGACTGATAATCACCAGCGAAAATGGAATAAAATTGATTTCTTTGCTTAAAAAAATGAATAACAGAATTACTGTGTTATTAATTATATAAGCAAACCCAATTATAATATCCACACAATCAAAAAGCAAGGCAACATGCATGATGAAAGGATACTGGTTTAGACCTTATAGAACACCCTTCTGAAGAGGTAAAAACTCAAATATTATAAACCAGATGTTATTTATATAAAAAAAAAAAAAGTCTTGTCTGTGACATATACTATTACATCAGAATTATTAGCTCGGTCTACAAACAGTGGTTGAAAACAGTGTCATCAACCAGGGAGTCTCTACTACAGAGACTGACAACACTCCGCCAGCTCACCTCTTTCAAGATGTAGATTCGGAATTGGAAATTGTTGATGTCAATGTGCATGCTCTGAATCTACACACCACAACTATTACACAAAATAACCCAGCCTCACCTGTGTATATTCTTGCTTAATAATCTTAAAAATAGCTGTGAACATTGAGTGCTCAATTCAAATGTGAAAAATACCACCTAACTAATTGTGCGAGAAAAAAGAAAAGTAAAAATAACTGAAATCACAGACCATAAATCTTAAACTGTTGTATAAAAGGCAGGCAGCATAAATATGGTGGTTATTATCAGCTACAGTAATTAGAAATCATGTGCAAACCTGTGACCATATCATAACACCAGCCAAAAAAGCAAGGGTGTGGAGTATTTCATTCTCCTCGTTAAAACCAGCCAAAACCACAAAGCTTCCTGATTTCTGCAGATACAAAAAGAATTGGATGGTGACAATACAACCACAGGGTAGCTCCACTAACATTGCAGCAAAGTACTTACCTTCCAAAACCAAGGCAATATCCCATAGAACAAAATAGCAGAGTCCAGAAGTATAGTAACAAATTCATGAACAAAATTGAAGTGGCTGAAAGTTAAGAGATTCTTAGTGAGAATCAAAGAAAACATGCACTAAGAATCAGATTAGGAAAAGCTAAAAGAATCAATGCTAGCTAGTTGCAATAAAGAACAAACCTTTTATCAAGACTATAAGCTCGAGATTTTTCAAACTTCTCCTGGCTGATTACTCCTACCAGAGTTTTTGGGAGAGTTGGCAGTTTCAAAGCAGCACGTTGTCGCAAATCCAAATAGGTCTCAAAGAAATACACGAGAATCATAAAACCTGGAAAATCAGGACAAACCAAAGCAGTTGTTATAATCCCCATAACATAAAGCATCCAACCACTGATCCAAATGTCAAAAAGATTCAAATAAAGTGTAACAAAGAAGCATCAAATTGCAACTAACACAACTGATGTGTATCTTAATAGCCTCTAACTGTCGCATTGTCAGCTGATAAATATCAAAGATACTAACAACAAAAGCGGATGCAAATGTTCATTAGCAGCTCCTGCTATTGGAGCAGGTGTGTTACCACAGTTGCACCTATGGTGCATCCTCAATCATCTAGCCCTAAATTTGGTAGCCCTAAGAAACTCAGAAAAATTAAATCTCGAAAGTTGTCTCTAACTTTAGTTTCTTAGAAATGAGAAAGCCTCAAATGAGCATTAAGAAACAGTAAAACAAAATGTTTTTTTTCTTTTGTTGACCCAAGATACTAAAAAAAAAAAAAAACTTTTACCATTCAACCTAAATTTCTTCATTTTCACTGATTTTTTTCCCTCGGGAACCAAGAAAAGATTTGTCTTCATAAATAAACTCCGGTACTTAAAAAAAAAAAAACCAATATCCATGTTCAGAACCTCGAATAAGCATCGCCGTAACAGAAATGTATAAAAGGAAAAATAAGATAAAATAAAGAAATGAATAAAAATTTAACGCAAGCTAAACCCTAATCGATGGCAATCGCAAAATAATCGAAAATTTTGTAGAAGAATAAACGAAGCGTTAAGAGAAGGATAATGAGATAAGAATTATTTTTTGAGTTGGGAGATAAAGATTAAAGAGAGAACATATACCAACTACAGCTTCCATGTAAGGAAACGCCATGGTCGATACTCGAGGAATCTGAGAACTGCAGAGAGAAACAAAAAGGAGAGGTTTCTGCCTTAGCTTTCTTCAAGTGACGGTCATGTTTGTGTTTTATGAAATTTTGGGTGTAAAGTATTAAATTAGATATCCGGTCGACCCGAATGTTTTTGTTTGGACTACGATTGACCCATATTTATAACCCGCGTACGTGGGCTTATACGAAAAGAATTTTCTGGAGCTAGCATGAAGAAATCCCGTTTTGCTGGCAGTGGCACGTGCGTTTCACGTCAAAAAAAAAAAACTAAAGAATTCTTGTTGTTTTAATAATTTTTAAAATTTAAAAATAATTGTAAAAGAAGGTTCAATGGGTTGCAGGCTAGAAGATGAGAAGAAATTATTCTCATCACTAAATTCCATTCATCTTTTTTTCAAGTTAGAATATAAAAATTTTAGATAAAAATCTCAAATCTTAACCGTTAGGTTACAGGGCTGTTTTTTTAATTTATTTATCAACTTATTAACGAAAATAATGCACAAAAAATAGTTTTAAACAAGTATGGTGTGACTTTAATTGGCATTTCTCTTTATTTTAATAGTTGGATTAAATCTGAAGACACTGTATT
>Ga0325404_1000697_pt1 | contig 34169 bp, 17 predicted proteins | sample PopdelMetagenome_18_FD_205664 | JGI IMG/M metagenome (GOLD analysis project Ga0325404, IMG submission 205664) | Populus deltoides microbial communities from Bellville, Georgia, United States - Xylem-Control-R1 | ecosystem: Host-associated > Plants > Phyllosphere > Stem > Wood/Secondary xylem...
AGGTATTATACCTTTAATTTGGTGGAATTAGAATTATCAGATAATACATTTCTCTGGTACTATGTTGATTGCATATGTTATTGTTCTTTCCAGGTTCTCAGAGACCAAGGTTATGATGGAACAGCATCCGATGTATGGTCTTGTGGGGTCATTCTCTATGTTCTTATGGCTGGATTCTTACCTTTTTCCGAGTCAAGTCTTGTGGTTTTGTACAGAAAAGTAAGTAAATTAACCTCTATCTTTTTCACGTTTTTTAATTTAGAGACCTTCCATATGCATACCAATGCATGTCAGAAAGTAATTTCAGATCTGCGGAGCTGATTTCACATTTCCATCGTGGTTTTCATCTGGTGCAAAGAAACTGATAAAGCGCATTCTTGACCCAAAACCTCTTACAGTGAGATCTAGATCCCTCTCTTTGTTGGATGTACATTAAATTTACTCATTCGTTTTGAGTTTGCTTCTGGACCTGTTATTAGTGTGGTTAGAGAATCAGCGTATAAAATACCTCATGCAGTACTTGATGGCTTTGTTCTTGTCTCAATCGTATGCTCATAATCACTAATATTATGATTGCATCTTCCACAGAGGATAACAGTTTCTGAAATTTTAGAAGATGAATGGTTCAAGAAAGGATACAGGCCACCGCAATTCGAGCAGGAAGAGGATGTAAATATAGATGATGTTGATGCTGTTTTTAATGACTCAAAGGTAAGAATTTTGATCACAAAAGCTAGCTAATTTACCTTAGACAAGGCGTCAAAATAATGTCTTGGTACCTTTCTTCTGCAGACCCTTTAAGGAAGGGCATTAGAATGTTTAATCCCGCATGTTAAATTCTCGGCCCGGTCCTATTTGTTTTTGCGTTTCAAAAGCGCTTTTAAAAAAATTAATTTTTTTTTTATTTTTTTATTTGCTTCAAATTAATATGTTTTTGGTGGTTTTAGATCATTTTAATGCGCTGATATCAAAAATAATTTTTAAAAAATAAAAAAATATATTATTTTGATACAATTCTAAGTAAAAAGCACTTTACAAAATAACCGTAACCACACTCCCAAACATGTTTATTATCGAGTTAAATCTTAACCGTTCTAAGATCTGAATTTTAGCATCGTATTTATTTTGCACTTTGTATCTTTAATATCTGAGGGTGTACTCTATTATGTAGTTTTACACCCCACAGGTATTAAAGTCTACACCTAAATCCTATGAAATAAAAAATAATTGATAAAGAGTTTTTGACTTTTTGATCAAATCCTAATGGATAATCATAAACTGGTTATGGTTTTTATTTTTTGTTTTTGCTTTTTAATACATGAGAAAGATGTAATTTTTATGAAAATATGTTTGAAAAACTTTTTAGGATTTGACCGTATGCATGAAAATAAAATATTTTTTATTTTTTTTAATTCTTTTGAAATTGTTTAGAAATATTCTGGAAAAAATCAAGTATTTTAATTCCGAATTAGTATTTTATAGTGTAAATATATAACCCGATATTATAAAATTAATAGAAAAACATGCAAGAAAATCACAAATTTTTTGAAAGGATTTTTGAAATTCTTTTCGTTTTTTTATAAGAAATATTATGATAATATATATTAATATATTATTATTGTATATAGGGCTATGCCAAATTTGACAGTTAAAGGTCGTCTGAGTGTCAATAGGCCCGAACGGACTATACCTGGTTGTAGAGAAATGTCAGGTGATCATTTTGGTTCAGGTGTTGTCAAATTTGATGGAGATATGATAATTAAATGCACCTGAAAAGTAGGCATTTGGGCAGTTTTTTCGGGTAATAATTAAAAAGATAATGAATAATAACTAGACGACGTGTTGTCTGGTTTCTTTTTTTTGCCACAGTTCAATTTAGTCCTCCACTTTTCAATGTGTGTTAATTGCACCCCTAATTGACCCTAAACTTTTGATTTCATACAATTAAGTCCCTAGAAAACTTCAATTTTAACCCCGGAGTTCGATGCCTTTTCCATTTTGATCCTTGATCTCGGATTTATGCATTTTGGCTCTCAATTGACCATTAAACTTTTAACTTTCTTTAATTTCACCCTGGTTTTGTCAATCGGGTCCTCATAGTTCGACGCCTTTTGCAAAATAGTTGTTGGCTGCAAATTTTTTTAATTTGACCCGTAATTGACCTCAAAACTCTAATTTGATTATGATTTTACTCATGATTTTAATCAATTAACTTGGTAAAAATTAAATTTGCTCTCTGAAAATTCCAATATTTTTAATTAACCTCAAATTGGGTTTTCAAACTTAATTTTTCACCAATTAAGTCTCTAATAAAATTAATTTGACCCATTTCAAGTATAATTAAGTCCTTGCACTTAATTAAATCTTTTAATTGGATCCAAATTAATTCTTAAACATAAACAAACTTTAATTTGGCTCATGATTAAATCAAATTGACCTATTAAAAATTTTATTATGTCCTTGGATTTAATTTCTTATGTAGATTTGTCTAATAATCATTTAATTTGACCTTGAAACCATATTGTTTCTTTAGTTTTGAGTATAATGGGATACAATTAGGCCTTTCATTTCCTTCAAAATTGCAGCTTGATTTTTATGCATTTTTGAAATTCTCCTTTATCTATTTTTTCTACGTTACCTACTTTTATTTTATTTTTTATTTTTATTTTGGAAGAAAAAAATAAATTTAAAGAATAATCCAAAAATAAGTCATGACACATGAAATTGTAAATCAACAATGAAAATTTAACCAAAACAAATAAAATGAATTCAACCTGAAATGGCAATACATGACGAGAACGAGTTCTAATTTTAGTTATTTACTTTGCAGGAACATCTTGTGACAGAAAGGAAGGTGAAACCAGTGTCAATGAATGCTTTCGAGCTTATTTCTAAAACACAGGGATTTAGCCTTGATAATTTGTTCGGGAAGCAGGCAGTACGTATAATTAGATTTCTTTCATCACTTTGGTCATTGCATTTAAAATTTGCAATTCGTTGTGCCACTGATGTGAAAGGGATGTATTATGGTGGCAAAATTTTGTAAAAGCAATGGTTTGCCAAGGCAATGTCTATGCTCAGACCATTTCTATTTTCTTTCTTTCTTTGTTGAAGAGTCTTCAGCCTTTCGGCCCTTAGTTTGAATTAGTCCTGACCCAACCCTTGTGATCCTTCTTTCTAACGAAGTTAAAACTCGCAATGGCTACCTAAATGCTTCTCTTTGCCTCTCTATGTTTGTTCTAGGGTGTTGTGAAACGAGAAACCCATATTGCTTCTCATAGCCCAGCAAATGAAATCATGTCTAGAATTGAGGAAGCTGCAAAGCCCCTGGGCTTTAATGTCGATAAACGAAACTACAAGGTAATGGTTTCTTCCTTTTGCCATGCCCCCCCGTTTTTAAACCAACACATCTACCTAAACTTCTAGGTTTTATACTTATGATTCTGTTTTCGAAATTGAATGGTTTTATTTCCAAACTAATTCCAGATGAAGTTGAAAGGTGACAAAAGTGGGAGGAAGGGCCAACTCTCCGTAGCTACTGAGGTAACATTGAGTTGATCCATGGTGCTTGTAAGATACCTTTGAATCCCTTCAGATTAATGAAGTCGAAAATCATTTTTAATGTGTGAAGAATAATGTTTTTCCTTGCTCTGACGTCCCTATCAGAACCATGTAGAGACGCTAATGGTTGTGCATTAATTCAAATACTTGAAACAGCATATGGAAGTTGACAACTTGTTTCTTTTGGACTTTCAGGTGTTTGAGGTAGCTCCCTCTTTGCACATGGTGGAGCTGCGGAAAATTGGTGGCGATACGCTTGAGTTTCACAAGGTACGTCAGCATTCTAATTTTGATATCTCAAAAAAAAAAAACATCCCTCTGTTTTGGATGCATTCGTTTTGGAAGGACGGAAGAGTTTTAATGCGCTAAGTTTGTGGTTGGCTAATATCGTATACATTTCTCTCATCATGTGGCAGTTCTACAAGAGCTTCTCGTCAGGTTTAAAGGATGTAGTCTGGAAATCTGATCAAACTATAGAAGGATTAAGGTAAACTCTCTGTGCCTCTACTCTGCACGTATGCACGAGTCTCTTATGAAGTGCACATAATTAACTCACGATTCTCTTGTGCAGGCCATAGCAGAACTTTTCCTACTGGATCCATTCCTTTATTCTTGATATTTGTTTTAGATCATTGCACATCAAATTTGAGAGTATATATATGTGCAATGTGAAAGCTTTGAACGGTTGGCGTGGTGGTTTCAACTAATATGTGGTAGATTGTGTTTGTTATGTTGGGAGAGAATGCCATTACTTGTAATCTAAGACAGTTTATTTTTATATTTATATAGATTTTAAAAATATATTTGACTTAAAAAACATATCAAATTACAAAACAAGGCAAAAATATTGTATCCCTTCTCATATTTTTCTATTCATCACTATTCTGTAATAACTTTTTTGTCATTCTCAAGATAAATTTGCTTGCTTTTGAACCAGCTGTAACTTTGATTTTTCATACGGTACATTAGTCAATATGGATTTATTTGAGAGTATTTTTATCTATTCAATATATTTATAAACAATAAAAGAACAAAAAATAACATTGAGATAAAAAAATATATAAAAAAAAACTAACACTATAGGATAGTGTATGGTTGTTTTTTTTTTTTTCTTTTTTAGAATACAAAAAGATTACGGATATGACCTTAAGACAAAAATTTAAGCCATTGAAGTAGGGGTATTGACATATTTTTTTCTCACGGTTTTGTTTTGTAATTATTGGTTTGGTTGAGAGTAATACCGTAATTTACCATTTAATTTATGATTTTTAAATGTAAAAAGTTGTTGGTGTTTGTCTAGCACGCGCTGGTGCGTGGGAGACGTTGTGCACTTTGGGCGGTGCATTCAATGTGGTATAAAAAAAGCTTTTGCCGTCTCATTTGATTCTCTTCTGTGTTCTCTTCCTTTATTTGTGGCACGTGACATCTAAAGGTAATTGATTTGTCGTCGGTGGCCCTTCCTTTACCCCCTTTAATTCCTCTCTCCTACCCCACAAAATCAACATTGGTCTTTATTGTTGTGGTGTTTCAAATTCAGTCCTTTTAGTTTTGATTTTTGACCTTTTTTTTGTTAAAGTTTTATTTGTTTTCGATTTAATTCTTTAATTCTAATTCATAAATGTAATTTTTTCAATTCGGTTCTTCTACTTTTGATTCCTTATTTTTTTGCTTTAATCTTTTGTCAAAGTTTTTATGGTTTTTTTTTCTCATCAGGTTTTTGAGTTCTTTTAATAAGAGTATTCAATTTGGTCTTTTTTCTTTTGATTTTTTTCTGTCCTTTTGTCAAAGTTTTTATGTGGTCTTTAGTTTTATCCTTCAAATCGAGTTTATGTTTTTTATTTATTTTAATAATAATAATAATAATAATAATAATAATAATAAAATAGTAAATCATTCTAAAATCTAATTTAGAATAATAAATTCAAAGAAATTCTAAATTATATTTTTTAATAAATTCTAAATGAATATAAATTTGAATTCTATTCAAATAAAATAGAATAAAAAATCAAATATATAAATTAAATGTATTATATAAATCTAAATGTATTAGATGTAGTCTATTAATTAAATATAATAGGTAATTAAATATAATAGGATATAGTAGATAGGTAATAGGAGTATAATAGGAATGGTCCTAATAAAATATCTGATGTAGCTATTCAGAAATAGAATTCAGGTAGTGCATGACAATATCAAGACAAGAAAAAAAAAATAGATATAGTTGAATGTCAAAATTTTTCTATGCCAAGGAGAAGTAGTAATAGTAGTGGTATGATGGTGGTTATAATAATAATAATAATAGCAGTGGTAGTACGGTAGTGGTGGTGATGATAATGATAATAATAATAATAATAATAATAATAATAATAATAATAATAGCCTTCAAATCAAGTTTATATTTTTTGTTATTTCAATAATAATAATAATAGTATTAATAATAACAATAATAGTAATGATACTAATAATACTACCAATAATGGTACTAATGATGATGATAATAATAATAATGGTGGTGGTGGTGGTAATAATAATAATAATAATAATAATAATAATAATAATAATAGTGATAGTAGCTGAGCCGATTTAAACTAAGATCTATTTGGGCAACAACTCAAGGCTACCACTTAACAAAATAAGATATATTTGTCAATTATGATATATGAAATAAAGATTATCTTCTTACCAAAAGACCACAAGTACGAAATGAAGATTATCCAAGACCCCACTTATCAAACTTCCATAAAAAATAAAAAATAAAATATTTCTTAAATATTTTAAAAGGCTCTATTTTTCCTAAGGCCTCTCATTCACCTTAAGCCGGTTCTGGGTAGTAGTACTAATGGTAATTATAATAACAATAACAATAATAACAACATTAATAATAATAATGAAGTTGATAAAAAAAATAACTAAAAGGAAGGGGTTTCCTGTAGCTACATAGACAATTCACTATTTATTACAATAGTCAAGTGGCATCTATGACCTTTCTAAAAATAAAAGACATGCCTTCGAGCCAGGGATGTTTATGTATTTTCACATAACTTATTAATCATTGTATATTTGATTGGGGGTATTTTTGTCTATTCAATATTTTTAATAACAGTGAAAAAACAAAAATAACCTCGAGAATAAAAGAATCAATATAACGGGAGCATGGGCATCTCGGTATTTTTTTTATATAAATAGTCAAATTACACATGCGTCCATGAATCCAATAAATGTAAGTAATTGGGTCATGGGTATTGGGGTCTTTTTTTAGTCTCAAATTTATTTATTTTTTGTTAATTGTAGGTTTGATTGAGGATGATAATATAATTTAACATTTAAATAATATTTTTAAACTTGAAAAAACTGTTGGCACATTGGGGCCACTAAGCACTTTGGATGGCGCGTGCACTGGCTCTTAATGGTCAAAAATAGACTTTCGCTATATAATTTTATTCCTTGTTGTCTCCTTTTCTATATATATATATATATATATATATATAAGCAATATTGTCTTAGCCTTAATTTTTTTATATTTAAAAAAACTATTGGCGCATTTGGGCCACCAACCACTTTGGATGATGCATGTGGTAGCTCCCGATGGTCAAAAATAAGCTTCTGCTTTATAATTTTATTCCTCATTGTCTCTTTTTCCATTATGGCTAGCACATGTTGTTAAAAAATAAGCAATGTTGTTGTTATAACTCAATTTTAACTCATTTGCTTTTTAATCTAATTTTAAGGTGGTTAAGATTTGAAATTAAAATATCAGAGACTTGAATGCAAAATTTGAAAACTTCAAGACCAAATTGAGAAAGGGTCATGCTAGGCCAAAACAACACCGTCCCAAATAGGCACTGTTCTTTGTCTTCTTCTTCCGGCGCTGCAAATCTGCCTGAAAAGAAGGGAAAGAAATTGTGGAATGCCGGCATCCCAGTCCAACTAAAACACAAATTGCAAATCTTATCTTCATGAAAATTACTACCCCAAGGAGATAAGGATCAAACCTCAGGTATCCAAGTCCCAGCAAAAAAACCAACACCTCCCTCCCAGCCATGCTTATCAAGAAAAGAGTCGTGCATGGAGGGAGTACCAGGGACGTTCCCTATAAATACAGAGCTCTCCAGAGGAAAGAGGGGAGGGGGGGAGAGCTAGAAAAACTAAAAACCAAAAAACAGGAGGAAAATCCAGAAAAGCAAAAAACCCAAAAACAGAGGGGAGGATCCAGAATATAAAGGAAAAAAAGAAGAAGCAAAGAGTCATATAAAGGAAAGAAAAAACCAAAGAAAAAAACAAGAGACAAAGGGAGAAGAGATTGAAAGGAGGGGGAAGAAAAGGACATTCTTCGGCCAGTGCTAAGATCATTACCCTCGTCTTTGTTTTTGTCTTCGCCCAAGTAAGCTTTCTTCCTCCTACCCACTTAATCCATTTCTAAAGTTTGCAAAATAGTGTGAAGGTAATTATAATTACCTTCGCATTGTGCAGAGCACGTGTTACTTGGTTCACGCGTGCCCGCTGCCAAGGCCGGTTACTGGTCTGAACCAGTAACCAAGCCAGGTCAGATGGGTCCAGCTCAACCCGCACGGCGGGGCTAGACCCAGCCTAACAAAAAGAAAAAAAGTTGGCTGGGTCTGGGCTTTAGGCCCATCCAGCCCAAATTGTGTTTGCTAAGGGTGTGTTTAGTAAAACATACCCTTATGCATTGATGCATTGACCATAATTTTATGCTCATTCTAGTTTAGTTTGATATTTGGCCAAACAAATCCCTTTTCGATATTAGAAAATTCCAAAGATATTTAGGGATCTTTGTTGCTTTATTTGTGGGCTCCTCGCGCTTTTTTTAATTTTTTTTCTTTGTTTTTTGAATTTTTTCTGTCATGTGCTCAATTTGTGGATCAGTATTGTTAAACACAAAATTTGTTGTGCAATGTCTCTGTTATTTCTGTCTAAAAAGGGCAAATGATAATAAAAGATAAACAAGAAGAAAATGGTCTAGAAAATTCTCTTTGAAATTCATTTTTTTTGCAAAATTATTCACTGATGCAAAAGTCAGGAATATCGTAATTTTTTAGGTTTGTGTGATATTTACCAATGCTAGATTTGAAAATATTCATAGGAATTGTTCATTAATGTCAGAGTCATGAACATAATAGGAAGAATAAAAAGAAAAAGAAAAAGAAAACGAAAAAGAAAAAGGAGAACAAATTCTTAACAATTTTAGACAAAACCAACAATGCATTCTGCCTTAGATAGGGTGATAACATCTTCCTTTTTGCGTAATCAGTCATGTACTATAGAATCTCTTGACTAGTTAGAGTTCCTAGTGACCATAATATTAGGTGACGACTATTTAAAACATTTTTTTCTTAAAGAACAAGATGTCAAATATCTGTTTTTTTTTCAATGAAGATTATTTTTAACCAAGTCGCCGCGATATTAGGGTGTGACAGTTATCTTAGCCTTAATTTACGTTGTTACACATTTATCATGACCGATTTTTTATGTTATTTTTTACTCCATTTTAATACATAAACATCATTTTTTTATATAAAAAAATAGTTTGGCATGCGGTGAAGCGCGAGCCCGATGCTAGTTGAATATAAAACATTATTCAGAATAGAATAAGTTGTGATATATTTTCATAATTTATACATGAAAAGGATTGATCTTTGTCCGGTCAACAAAATTTTTTTTTCCATCATGGTGGAACAAGCTTGTCTAATAGGAGGGTCAAAAATCATTATTTTTCATTGTTTTATAATATTTATTAGTTTATTAATCAACTCATTTATTTATTTATTTAATTTGATAGACAAAAATTCGATAAATTTTATTAAAATGAATATTTACATGTAGGGTTTTATATGCAATTTGTTTTTAGTTTAGGGACTAAATTGTTCTTACCATAAAATCAGAGGATCCAAAAAATTCTAATAAGTACTAAACTGTTATAGAAATAAAAAATTTGGGAGCTAAGATAAATTATTGAAAAAAAAAATCAAGAATCGAAATGAATTCTTATAAAATCTTCATGATGTCAGTCGAGTTCATTTTCACTATCCAAGCAAGTCTATTCCCATTTACTGTACACCATTTTTTATTTGTATAATGCAATATCGTGCATTCCAGACATCCGAAACTCTACCGTCCCCATTGGCAGCTCATCCCCCTTTTCTCTGTTTCTCACTGCATTAATTTCTCGAATTGAACATATTTAAGTTCTTCAACTTGATGATGGTTCGTGTAAGTGGAGGGACCCTCCACTAGGGGAAGAATTTAATTGCTAGATGATACTTGGGAGTTCCCAAAAGATTAGAATTAGTGTAATTTACGGGAATCTGTCATAATTGGAATCTCTTTAAAGAGTGATGGCAACACCAATCTAACAACTGCTGTCTAACTCTCCCAATTGAACAATCCATGTTATCCTTTCTTCTTTAATTTCTTTTTTTAAGTTCTTTCAAGTTTTTTCCGTTTTCTAAAACTCTGGCTATAACATTGATTAACCAAGCAATTTTAAAATAATAGTCAAGACAAAACACAATTTTAATTAACCACGCATTGAGAAAGAAACTGCTTTTGATTTCAACACGTTATCGGCCAACATGCACGTAGAGTGTAGCCTTGTATTAAGTCGAATTCAAGTATTCAACTACTTCCACCATAAGATCTCCTCCTGGTTTGAGAAAGAGATCGAAAATTCAAAGCATTCTGTTCATATGGTTACAACTCAATATATATTTAGTCAACAAAATTCATTGTTTATGGGGTGTTTGAAAGTGTAGTTGTGGTAGTTTTTTAAAGTGTTTTTCATTTATAAATGTATCAAAATCTTATTTTTTTATTTTTTTAAAATTATTTTTGACATCAACGTATCAAAATGATATGAAAATATCAAAAAATATTAATTTAAAATAAAAAAAATTAACTTTTTAAAAATCACTTTTAAAAGATAAAATTAAATAGAATCGAAACATGATTCAATGTTACACAGGCACAGGCACGAGCATGGAACACCCGAAATGAGTGGCATATTAGGAATATTCATGTCTACCACATTATTTGAGTTATCTTTATATAAAAATGAAGAATGTTAATCCGTAGATGAGTTTTTTTCTTAAAAAGGTATGAGCAAGCCTATACCTTTCAGTTTTTGAGGTACCCTAGAATGCCCTTTCTTACGAATATAATTCCCATTTATTAGATTCAACTCCTAACAAGTGGGCCTTTACTCCGGCAACCTCCCCGTCCCCACCTGCAGTTCATGCCCCTTTTCTCTGGTTCATTCTGCATTAATTTCTTGAACGTAACAAATTGAGGTTTTCCGACCTGAAGATATGGTTCCTGTAATTGGAGGAGGCATCCATTCGAAAGGGAAGAATTTAATAGCATTGGAGTAATTGATGAGAGTCTCTCGTGGGATCTCTTTAAAGAGTGATGGCAACACCCAATCTAACAACTGCTTTCTGACTCTCCCCATTGAACATTAATCCAATTAAATCTTTATTAGTAATTTTAATTAATTTGTGGGGACTAATGCTAAGTTTACCCTGTTAAGATCTTCAAAAAAACCTTATGGAATCTCATGTATTAAATCCCATTTCCTCAACGAATCTCTTATATTCAGGGATTTTTATTTTGTTTATAACAATTTGAAGATAGCTGAGAGAGAGAGCTTCATTTCGCGGGAACATCCAGTTAAAAAATCTTCAATCCGTTGATTCATAAATATCATTGTAATATTAGAGCGAATAACCAGAAACCAGTCGAATAATAAATTATTGATAATGATCGAGCGACCTATCCCGAGCCTAACGATTATCCCCTCTCTCAATTGAATTGACAGATTTCTGGCTGCTCGCCCATGACAAGAAGGTACTCTAAATCTGTGATGTACATCATTAAAAAAATAAAAAATCTAAGTTAATACAAAGAGAAATAAAAATAAAGCTCAAAACTTAATAATTTAATTTCAAGAGATAAAATTATAAAAATATTATTAAAAAAACCCTAAAAAAGGTTCAAAATTAAGTCATGCTAATTTTCAAAACTTTTAACTCGGGTCATGAGATCAGGATTACTTTATAGAAAATAAACATTTAATTTTTGGAACGGCTAACGTGAAATCCAAGGCGAAGAGAAAGAAAAATAAAGAAAAAGTAAAAAGTTCATCATTGCTCTACCACTACTCCACCGTGCACATGCGTCTAGGACGACATGATTCTTCCAACACCGTTGTGGAAGGCGGAGTTTGACCACCAGGAGAGGTCGCACATATTGCTCAAAGCCTATGCGTGCCTCCCATTAGTTGTCATATGCGAAGCACGCACCAACCATTTTTTTAATTATATTTATATTTGTTAAAAGACTTAATTGTCCTAATTTAAATTGATTATAACTAAAAAACTATGATGAAAATACAAAAAATCCCCTGGATGTTAGTTTTATTTTTTTTTCTTTTAAAGAAAATTTAGTTTTTTCACTATGCAATCAAAATGTTAAAAAGACAAAAATGCCCCTGAATAATAATTTTATTTTTTTCCTTTTAAGGGTATTTAAGTCATTTTACTGTATATTTAAAATATTAAAGACTTATATGTCCCCATTCAATATGATAATTAAAAATGAACCTCGAAGACACCACAAAGCTCCATTAATTGATAACACCCCCGGTATCATAAAAAAAATCTTGAGAAAATGAATCCAACAACACCAAAGAAGATCACAAATGATAAACAGGGTGGGCCACACCACACTAAAACACTTAAGAAATTCTAGAGTTCAAACTAGGATGAAGAGAAGATGAATGCTTAAACACATCCACCATGATAATTAAAAGAGAATCAAGAGAGAAAAAGGAGAAACTAGAGAGAGAAGTGGCAACAAAAAGGGAAAAAAAAGGAATAACAGAAAATTTTTGACTAGTTAGCATTTAAATTTCACTTTATTACCTGGTAAGGGGTTCTAAACATACCTCAATAAGCTTAGGTGAAACGAAATAGAATTGATGAATTTTGTGTTAGGGTTCATAATATAAATTTTAGGGACATGCAAATTGATTGTTGTTCTGGCCAATTAGGTTAGATTAAATGTTGATGGGTGAAAAACATTATTAGAAATTGAATAAAAACTTAGCATCAAAGAGGTGACAGGGGGTGACAAAAAATAAGGAGAATTGGCAAAATTGAAATTATCATGTATGTTTGCTTAGTTGTGTTTGATTAATATATAGGAATGCATTAATGATGAATTGAGAGGAAAATCATATCTTTCCTTCCTTTTTTGTGTGTTTTGGCGAAGAGAAATATGAATAGGAAGATTTTTTGAAACTGTGTAAATGCATGTTAAATTATGTTATATTATGTTATAGGAAATACATATTTCTATATGGATGATATTTCGAAATAAGTCGTTTATTTTACTAAGTAGTGATTGAATGGTTATATTAATGTGACTTGGAGCTCTTGAGAAAAATTGTTAAATTAAAGATAAAATTGTGGTGTTTGTGTCCGATTGTTTAAACTAAGGAAGGAATAAAAAAAGATGATTTTGGTGAGAATAAATGAATGACTTTGAATTGGTGTTTGATGTTTCTTAATATGTATAGATTGTGCTTGCCTACTAATAAGACAATAACAAATTAAAAATCATGTCAATACAATAGAAATTGTTGGAGTAAAACAGTGAGCAGGAGGGGCCAGACATAACTAGATTACAGGTAGGTGTTCACACCTTAATCTAATTTAATTATTGGTAAATTTCTGTCATGTGGATAGTTGATTGTGATATTATGACTATTGGATGTGAAAATGAGAAGGAGCTAAATTAAGGAATTTATAGAGTTTTGGCCATCTGTATAGGATTGTCGAAGTTATAGGCATCTGTGTGGTATTCCTGGAGTTATAGGCATATGTGTGCGATTGCAAGAGTTATAGGCTCCTGTGTGCAATTGATGGAGTTCTTGGCACTCATATAAGGTGACTGAATTTATTAGCAATCGTGAGGTTTAACTGGATGATTAGGCGACCGTGAAGGTTAGCCAGCCAGAGTTCTGACAACTAGGGGAGTAGTCATGATAATATATAATTACCGAGATTGATCGAAGTTAGATGAATATTAAAGAGAGTTGAATGAATTAATATACTTGATTGATATGTTTATTTTTAATATCCATATATATATATATAGATAATTATCTTTAAAATTTTTTTAATTGATTTCAGGATCTTCACATTCATGATAGGAGTAGTAAAACTAAAGTATTATCTTTTGCTATCTTAAGCAATGAATGTATGTAATAATATAATATTGTATGTATTTTGAGACATATATAGACTAAAGATGTAAAACTTGATGTTATGTGATAACATATTCTATTTTGATATGCTTCGTTAAGTTATGTTTTGTTAATTAATTATTTAGTATTCATTATGTTATTATGAATTTGATAAGTAATGGAAGCATTTAGCGATGATGTGAATGAATGAGAAATGTCTTGTTGTAGTGGGGTTATGATCCAAGATGATTGAATTGAATTTGTGTTTGATGCAAATGATAGAATTATGGATTGACCCTTTTTTAAGGAAACCACTATCAAATTTTTGGTAGGAATTAATATAAATATTCAAATATGAAAAGATTTTAGAAATGACTATGATATATGAAATTTGCAAGATATGGATGTCTTATTAAGGATTATTAAAAAAATCCAATAATTTCCTAAACCATGAAAGATTTGTACATTCATTGAGTATGGAAAATTAGGGATATTACAATTTGGTATCAAACCCAAGGAATTTATGATTGAGGAATGTTGATTGTTTCAAGATGGTTCATACATGACATGGAACTATGACGAACCCATCTCCTATTAGGAGAGAGGGTTTGGATATGGAAAGGAGTGAGGATTAGGAAAGAGATCCTCTAACAGATACTGCATCACATATTTCTGCAATGTCCATACCATCTAAGAGATCAAAATTAGTAGGACTTAAGGGAGAATCTTCCTCCTGGAGAGCCAAAAATGTACGACCAGAAGTAGCAAGCAATGATGAATAGGTAGATAGGCATGTACCTGTTGTACATACAGTGACACCTGCACCTTATCTTGATCCATCTTACTTAACATAGATTGTTCAAGCAGTGATGGAAGGGGTGCCACGGACAACCGATACATCTTTAAAAACAATATAGTTACCCTGGTATGTTGGGTAAATGATATGAGAGAGATGGGTTGTGAACCCTTTTTATGAGAGGAAGATGACGTACGAAATAGTTGGGTGCAGGTTGAGAAAGGTAGAAAAGACTCTGAACCAGATTTCTGTACTGGAAAATCTTTGAGTAGACTGTGCTACCAAGTTACTCTATGATAGTGCATAGACATGGTGGGAAATGGTGGGGGAGAGAAGAATTATTGAAGTGTTGGAGATTTTGGAATAGAGTTTACAAATAAATATTACTCTCGTCAACATTAAAAGAACAAAGAACAAGAGTTTCTGATACTAAAACAAGGAGATATTACCATTTTAGAGTACAAGAGACAATTTTAGGATCTCTCCATGTTTGTTTCTACCTGCCCACTAAACAACCCAAAATAAAGAAATTATGAGATGATTTTAAACAAGACCTAAAAATGGTATTAGTTGCTTTTACAATTTAAAACTGTAAGGGACCTTGTTGATGCTTCATAGTCCTTGGAGACAGTTATGAATGAGGGGTGACAAAGAATTGTTGGACAAGAACCAATAGTGCTTGAAAAAAGAAAAGAGCATGTGTTTCATTTAGGAAGACCCCTCTTCAGAAGAAAAGTAAAAGGGGTCGGTTTGGATTGTTCAAGAAGAAGGGAGGAAATTTTAGGTCATGAGGCACATTAAAATAGTCTCTACAAGGTATTTAAGGAGGACAAACATATCCTAATTTTAGATTGTATCTCTTACTTTGTTTCAACCCCAATTACTTTTTTTTGAAAACACCTATATTTGTTTCAAGTCCAGTTGTTTTTTTATAAGGCTTGTATTTTTAAAGGCTATTTCATTTCTTTTTTTTCATTTTTTTAATATATTCATTTTTAAAAGAAAAAGGCCTATTTGACTTTCTTGGATAAAGCCTATGTTTGCTTTCGGCAAATGAGCTATCACTATGATTTTTAAACAAGCTTGGGTTTTCAGCTATGTTTAGGCTTGGGTATTTATTGTAGGGTTATGAATGCCTTATATGGGTTTGAGTTTTAGCATTGGTTAATGGGTTGATTTGTCTTATTTATTTGGTTTGATTTTTAACTTGTTGGTAGGCTAATTAAGGTTTGCATGTCTTTATTAAATGAAATCCATGACATATTATATTATTATTCCTTTTAAATCATTAATCTTAATATGTTTTGCTAAAAATGCATATGTGCAAATTCGAAGATAGTTTTCATGTATATTTTTGTAAAAATAAAAAATATTTTCTTCATGTTTTTAAAGAAAAATCAATTAATTTATTTTACAATTAGTTTGTAAATATCCATTAGAATTTGATCTAAATTTAAAAACACAAAAAAAAACACAAATTTGTTTATTTTAATATTAAGATTTATAAACTTATATATAAGACATATTCCAAGTGATAAAGGAAACAAAAATAAAAAATATATATAATAAAATATATTATAAAATATATTATAGCTTTAGAATGTCTAGGTTTGACTTCTAAAACCATGATTCATTTTACTAAGATAGATCTGCTTTAACCAATAAATAGATCAATTATTATAAAAATACAACAAAGCCTTAGTAATAATCAGATAAATGAACAATACAGCTTACCTTAAGTAGAGTGTATTAGTGGTGATATTGTCTTCCTTATACATAACTAGTTCCATTATATAGACATTATAAACTAGTTAGGGTTTCTAGTGACTAAAATACTAGATGATAACTCCAAACTCTTGAGCCAGAAAAGAACAAGAATTCCTTAATATTTCTACACCCAAATCCGATCTAGAACAATGATCATTGCGATATCATTAGTGTACAAAAAATATTATATTATTATTTCTTTCACCAATATAAGTGACTAACTAGGTTAGATATAACTAAATTTCAAATTCATTAAATGATACAATGACTTTTTTTTATTTATTTAAAAGGCATGAGCATGTCGGGCCACTCACGTCTGCCACGTGTATAACCTTTTTTTTTTCTTTGTTGTTTTTTCAATTTCATAATTTAATGTTGGGATTTTTCTTTGACTTTTTTTTATCATATAATTAAATAAAAAATAGTTTAAATATTAAACCAAACCAATTTTTTTATATATATTTCATTCTTCAACTTTGAGTTTTTTGTTATTTTTGTTTTTTATTAATTTTTTTCCAATATCATCTTTCAGCATTTAGTTTTATTGAATTGGTATTCATGATATGTTTCGGCTTGGATTTTCTAAGATCATCAAAGTCTTGGACTCACTTTTATGAGCATATATGTTTTTTGTCAACATATTTTTTGGTGCTCAATTAATTTTTACGATTTATTTTTTATGGAGTTATCATGGTCTTATGATTTCGGGTGGCGAGTTTGACAAGTTAAATCGGGGTTATTTGAGTAGATCTAAATGTCATCATCTTAATTATTTTTAAATCGTCACCTTGAAATTCTTTTTTAAAAGTTAAACCATGTTATTACCATTCATCTGGGTTGTCCTGAGACTTACATGTTTGGGTTTTTTTATCCTTTGATTTTTCTTTTATGTTATTTATTTTTATTTGAGCTACAGTATAACACAGATCGGAGTAGGATATATTAGATTTAAATGAAATTGGTTTGTTATTGTGAAACAAATTATTGGGACAATATTTTTTTGCATTGATCGGAGTAGGATACATTGGATTTAAATTCAAAGAAAGTTTAATTTATATTTTAAAAAATAAATAAAATTAAATTTATTTAAATTAAAACTAATTAATAATGAAACCTAAATATTATATCAAACAAAAAATTACAAATTACAAAGAATAAATTAAACATACATATAAAAGCAACATGAAAAATTAAACTAGCTTGCCAACAAAAAGATATTAAAGACTTAAAAATATGAACAAATAAAATCATAATTACTTGTTGAAACACATATTAATCAATACAATGGAAGGAAGTGGTTGTCACAAGAGTTGTATCCGTTATCTTTATGAAAAAATTTGTGTGCCTCTCATGATTCAATAATTGTACTATTTAGTATTTGATGCATTCAACACTAAGTCTAAGCAAACTTCAAAAAAAAAAAAAAAACACCAAGAGAAAAGTAGAGGAAAATAATTGAAAAATAATACTTTTTTTTGTTGATTTTAAATAAATCAACAAGAACCTCCATATACAAGCCTTGAAAGAGAAGAAGAACTTTTACCTTTTGAACTTGGAACAAATGTTATAGCCTTGGGAGAGGAAAGAAACAATTTCTTATTAACGCGGGATAATGTTTGATGGTTGTATTTTGATTTTTTGTTAATTTTCAAAGGTTATTTTAAATTAATTTATTGTTCACTCACAATTATTTTGCTATAATATTAATGTTGGAGAATATTTTTTAATAAAATTTTAATCCAAAAAATGAAAAAAATTTATTTTTAATTATATCTCAAATGTGTCCAATACCTATGTCTAAGAATCAATTTTGTCAACAGGAAATTTCCTACTCTTCCTTGATGTGACATTATTACATGATTTTCTATATTTATTTTTAATTATATTTAAATACAATGTAGATGGATGTAGATGTATACCGTCTCAATCTAATTTAAAATCTCAATCTAATTTAAAAGAATGAGTTTTTCTTTGGATAACTACAATACATACCTAATAGATAATGAATAAGATATAAATATTATAAAATTCAACCCAAATCTAATTTGAGTTACACAACTAGAACACTTATATTTTTTTTTTTGATATATATATATATATATGTTGTTAAATATTAAATAATAGTAAAATAATAAATATATAAAATTTGATGAATAAAATGTAAATATTTAAATTTATTACTTCACGAGTAATAAATATAGTATAAATATAAAGGAACCTATCCATAAATATGATAGTCGTCCTATCAAAATCAGAGATTATCAACTCTCATGCTAAGCTTTTCCCATTCAAAGAAATCTGAAAGATCGAAAACTATGGGTTCAACTTCAACAGGACTTGGGATTGTCATCCTATCAAAATCAGAGACTAACAGTGGCTAAGAAACAGCAGCCGAAAATTATTACTATTTACTTCGTTAATGAAATGGTTTACTCCTTCCTCAAGATCTCTCTAGTGTTCAAGGGCCGTAGCGTGATGGTAAAGGGTTTGAGATCTGTACAGCAGGTCTCGAGTTTGAGTCAGGACGTGCATCTTTTATAAAAGCCTGGAACAGCTGGAGTTTTACTCCCTCACCTGGATTCACAAAATACACTTTCTAGGGGGTGAGGTTTTTTGAATAAAAAAAAAAAAAAGTAATGGTTTACTTCCGTGGAAATGTACTGTTGTTACATGTAGCTCAGAAACAGGTGCCGAAATGTTTTTAATTCGTAGTGGAGACTGGGGACAGGTTAGCGGCCAAGTTGTTTGGCACCGCTTCATTTATTGTTCCCTGGACGGGGCCAGTCACCTAGACCCACCGACCATTTATTTATATGGCTTTCGATCCCTTCCCTCCCTGAACAGCTCCCTATTTCTGACTAGTATTGTTTTGTTTGTACAAAACATTAGTGATTATAATGGATAATCATTGATCATAGGCTTTTACTGTATTTATATTTTACTTTTATTATTCATCGAATATAAAATTTAAATGTATATATTTTATTCATAGATTTCGGTATTCATGGACCAAGTACTGTGTGTTATTTTAAATAAAAAAAAATAACATACATATATTAAAATACATAAGGTAATTATTTAAAGTTTGGGGTGGCCAACGATCGTAATGTAAATCACCTATGTACTCCTGGCTATTTTTCATTACATAGGGTAACTATTTTTTTTTAAGAAAAAAAACTCACCTATTAAAATTAGTATCAATCATATTCAAGTTAAATTGTAATTTCTAATTCAAGAAATTAAGATGCTCTGCACTATAAGTTGATTTGTTAATGTTAATATTTTAAATATTTTTGTTAAATAGATTGATTGATATGTTCATCGATTTATTTCTTTAATTTTTAATCATTATAATTAATTAAATTTTGATTGACAGATATTATTTACCACATATTAAAACTAAAATAATATGATTACATAATTAATATTTTTATATTATTTAATCTAAATCAATAATTCAATACCAAATTAATGAATGATGATGATACTTATTTTTTTTCTTGTAAATGAAAATTGATATTTAAAACATAACTAATCTTATTTTATTTTGAGTATGAAAGATCTAAGTGTAATTAAATCTAATCTCAAATTAAAATTTAGATATTTAATTGTTGTGAATTAATTTTATTTAGAACTTAATTTATAATGAGGTGGGAACTATTTCTATCAAATAAAAAGTACGAATCTAAATTTGAAAACAGAAGAAAGTTCTTTCATGTTTGTTATGGAAAAACCATCATGTAGAAAAAGAATAGAAGTCTAAGAAGAGAGATTGCAGAAATTAAAATGTGCTTGAAGAATAAAAAAACTATAAATAAAATGAAGAAATAAATAAAATCTCATTCGGGATGTAAATAAATAGTCTCGTATTAATACTTAAATATAATCATATATATACTTATTTATATATGAGAAGATTACATAATTAATTATAATACAAACTAAATTATATTGTATTTTAAGCGAACTTTTATTGTTGTGGTTGATTATTTTTTCTTGATCAAATAATCTTTTTTTTTTATTATTTATAGTCAATCATTATGCTTGATCAATTTCATAGATGATTTTAGCCTTTCTTTTCATATAGTGAACAATAAATGTTCTTATTTGGTTTGCAAATGAATATTTATTTTTTCTATAAAAAAATATCACTCATATTATTGCATTTCTAGATGGAGTGAAGGAATATTTCCTAGCAATATTATTACCGAAATCATTCAATTAAAATTTCAAACAAAGTGTTTTCTAGTTTTTTTTTCAAATCAACTAAATTTTTTTGGATGTTATTTAGAATCAACTATGAAAAAGAATGAAGTTATAAATTAATAATAGCCTAATTACCCTGCTTGAAATACATACATTACAATTCTATAGTAATCTCACACTAGTGAACTCCAGGTTGATTTGTTAGTTTTCTTAGAATATGGAGAATGTATTGAAAGATCCTGAAACTATTTGCGAAGGGAATTTAGATGTGCTTGAAGAATAAATAAATATAAATAAAAGTAAGAAATAAACAAAAATTAATATTTTATTTATTTACTGAAACCATATCAATCCTAACTAATCTGTAAATTAATAAATTTAATGTACTGAGAATTTCCACTTTGAATCGAACTAAACTTGATGGTCGATTACTTGAACTCTTATTGTCGTTGTCAATCACATTTCCTTGATCAATTTTACTAGCTAGCTCAGGCTCGACTTCTGCCTTTCCTTCCTCGGAGGACAATAATGAACAATAACTATTCCTATTTTTGATTGACATATAAATATTTAATTTCGTTTACGTAAACATTGGCTTAATATTTCGATTAGCACTGTACTCGGATCCAATGGATTTGCCCACATCAGAACAAATGAGAGACTCGGAGTCCTTTAAAAGTTATTACTTGGAAGAAACCTCCCATCTCACATGTGCAATCGACAATTAGTCAATTGTCCCCATCTCCGTCAACAAAACAGTAACCAACATCTCCTAATCCAGGTATGGAAATCTTGGACTCAATTGGCGGTACGGTCCTATATTTTTAATTACTTTTTCACTGGTTTTCTATGTTCCCATCCATGGTGGTTGAGCTGTCCATCCTTTATTGGTAACCACTTCAAGAATATCATTCCAGCTTTCTTGTAGTTAACATACTAGAGCTCAAGAGGCCTAATTTCCCCATATATACAGCATCCCTCCCTAGCTAGTACGTACCACCCAGCCATTCTTAGACGTGTAGCGCTCGCTTTCTTTCAATTTAGATTAGTTTTTAGTTGGAGGGTGATTTAGGTCAGCTTCTTATAGACTTTTGTTTATAAATAAACAATATCTCTCGTCCATTTTATTTGAAAAACCTAACAAGCAAAACAGAGAAAGAGAGAAACACTTGTACACACAGAATGGGTTGTATAGAGATGGATAAGGAGAGGCTCACGGCTGAGATGGCCTTTAAGGACTCCTCCTCCGCCGTTATCAAGATTCGTCAGCATTTGCCAGACTTTCTACAGTCCGTTAAGCTCAAATACGTGAGGTTAGGTTATGGCTATTCGTGTAACCCTGCTACCATTCTCATGTTTCTCATAATTGTACCTTTATTTATAGCCACACTTGTTCAGTTCACTGGTCTAGAACTAGACCGGGTTTATGAATTTTGGAGGACTCAGTCCCTTCATGAATTCCACGCGGCCACAAGACTTGCCGGTTCGGCCATTTTACTCTTTCTTCTTGCTCTCGTTTGGGCTAAACGGTCCAAGCCAGTCTATCTAGTCGACTTTGCATGTTACAAACCAGAAGACGAGCGTAAAATATCGGTGGATTCATTTTTAAAGATGACTGAAGATCTCGGGGTTTTTGAGGACGAGACTCTTCGATTCCAGACACGTATATCAACCCGGTCTGGTCTTGGCGATGAAACATATCTTCCGAGAGGAATAACATCTAGACCACCGAATTTGTCCCTGGAAGAAGCCCGGGTCGAGGCCGAATCGGTCATGTTTGGTGCACTAGACGATCTTTTTAGCAAAACCGGAGTTAAACCAAGAGATATTGATATCCTTATTGTGAATTGCAGCTTATTTAATCCCACACCGTCTCTATCTTCCATGATAGTGAATCACTACAAGCTTAGAACGGATATCAAGAGTTACAATCTTGGCGGCATGGGTTGCAGCGCCGGGCTTATCTCTATTGACCTTGCAAAAGACCTACTCAGAGCAAACCCCAATACATATGCAGTTGTGGTAAGCACTGAAAACATCACTCTTAATTGGTATTTCGGTAATGATAGGTCAATGTTATTATGCAACTGCATTTTTCGCATGGGTGGTGCTGCTGTTCTTCTCTCAAACAAAGCACGAGATCGTGTCCGGTCCAAGTATCAGCTGGTCCACACTGTTCGGACCCACAAAGGAGCAGATGATAAAAACTACCGATGTGTTTATCAGAGAGAGGATGATAAAGGAGATATTGGGGTGTCCTTAGCTCGTGAATTAATGGCAGTAGCTGGTGATGCATTAAAAACAAATATCACCACGTTGGGTCCTTTAGTTCTGCCTTTAAGTGAACAGTTTATGTTTTTTGTCGCACTTCTTAGAAGAAAGCTGTTGAAAGCCAGAATCAAGCCTTATATACCTGATTTCAAGCTTGCATTCGAACATTTTTGCATCCATGCTGGAGGTAGAGCTGTTTTGGACGAGTTACAAAAGAATCTGCAACTCAGTGACTGGCACATGGAGCCATCAAGAATGAGTTTGTACAGGTTTGGTAACACATCAAGTAGTTCATTGTGGTATGAATTGGCTTACACTGAGGCAAAGGGTCGGGTTGTAGCCGGGGACCGGGTATGGCAGATTGCATTCGGGTCGGGTTTCAAGTGCAACAGTGCTGTTTGGAAAGCACTGAGGGAGATTCCAGCGGGTGAGTCAAAGGGTAACCCGTGGAATGACTCGATTGACTGGTACCCGGTCAAGGTTCCCTCGGCCTGATTGCTTATGTGGCATTGTATTACTGGATGTGACAGTCATTTGGATGTTGATGTGGCATTGGGAGTCTTAGATTTTACTCTCTTGTTTTTTGACCTTTTTTGTCTTCTTTGTATCAGAATACAGCGACATCGCTGTCATTTGTCGTGTTATATGCAAATAATAGTGTAATATGACTAAATGTCATGGCCGAGCAATGCCGCGAGATTGTGATGTGTTTGTAAGTTGTTGTAGGTTTGTGAAAAAAAAAAAAAAAATTATATGAAAAAAATTGTTGTAATTTATAATATTTTTAAAGAAAAAATTATAAAATTAAATTTTTAATCAGTTTAATATTTAAAAAATAAAATGAATAAAGAAAATTTTGAAAAAAATCATAACAAAAAAAACGGAAGGAAAAAAACCATGTAGGGAAATATTGTAACAATCTATAGTTATAATTCTTAACCGGTTCAATATTAAAAATAATAAAATCAATAAAGACAATTTTAAAAAAATTCATAACAAAAAAAAATCACGTGGGAGAACACTATAGCAATCTACAGTGTTTAAAAAAAAACTATAAAGCTAAATTATCTTACAGCTTAATATGAAAAAAAAATCGACAAAGATAATTTTAGAAAAAAAATCATAAAAAAAGGAAAAAATACCATGTGGGAAACACTGTAGTAATCCACAATATTTTAAAGAAAAAAAACTACAAAGCTAAATTCTCAACCAACTCTATATTAAAAAAATAAAATCAACAAAAACAATTCTAAAAAAAACACACAAAAAAGATAATTTTGGAAAAAAAATGGAAAAAAAAACATGTGGGGAAAGTTAAAGCTAAATTCTCAACCAGCTCAATATTAAAAAAATAATTCAAAAAAGATAATTTTGAAAAAAATCATGTGGAGAAACACTGTAGCAAAACAAAAACCATGTGGGGGAAATAATGGAACAATCCATAGTATTTTAAAGAAAAAAATAGGAAGCAAAATTCTCAACCAGCTAAACATGAAAAAAATAAAATTGATAAAGACAATTTTGGAAAAAAAAATCATAAAAAAAGAACCATGTAGGGAAACATTGTAATAATCCATAATGTTTTAAAGAAAAAAAATTATAAAACTAAATTTTCAATCAGTTCAATATTAAAAAAAATCAACAAAGATAATTTTAAAAAAAAACACAAAAAAAAGACAATCTTGGAAAAAAAAACATGTAAAACCCAAAAAAAAAATGTGGGGAAAGATTAAAAAAAACATGTGGGGCTTCATAGTGGCGGAGCTAGAATTTTTTAGATGAGGGGGCAAATTACTAACCAATACTATATAACTTTTCAATCTGATTTTTCTTTGAACTTGATTGAGTTACATGACTTGAAACTTTGAATGACTTTTTATCCTCAGAGTTTACGCTTGAAACTACTTGTTTAGTGGCATGTTAATTTAATTGATAAACCTGCTAGTTTTTTTTATTATTATCATTGGTGTCTACATAATAATTAACACAACTACACAATAATTTATTGTTAAATAAAAGTTAGTTGAGCTCCACAATAATTCTAAATCTTCCATATGAAATTCATAGCAAAATACATATTAATTAATCAAAACTCATTTCAATTCATATCTATATGCATATAATAAGTATGTTGATTAAATTATATTTAATCATTTCTAGACATTTAACTCATTTCTAGATACACACACAAAAATTATATGGATTCACTAAGTTAAATATGTGAATTAAGTTTTAATACTATATTCTAGTTTCAAATAAAAAAAAAATACCGAGAAAGAAAAAATGTAGCTTATGAGATTTAAACCCATACCCTCTCCTAATTCCAAGCATCTTATTAACAATTAATTACAAATAAATTTATGATATAAAATGAAAATCAATATATGTACATTGTAAATTAAAACCTCAATTAAATAATTAATCCATGATTATAGTGAATTAAGAGACCTCAGTTAAATAATTTCAATAATTTACTCTGTCAATACAAGAGATGCCAAGAATACTAGTTTTGCATGAACATTAATTTATTCATTTATAATAAAAAAATATTTAATTAATTAAATTAGTAAATTCAAACATTTATTTTGAACATATTTGAATACATTCATATCAAAACCCCTAAATTATCATAAATCCTAATATTTTTAATAACTAATTATAAAAAAAATAAAACTAAATTAGACAATGAAATAAATAGAAAAGATGAAAGAAATTTACCTAAAACATAAAGTAAAAAAAATTAATTTAAAGAGAAATTTATATAATAGAAGGAGATAGGTAACAAATGGCTCAAAAGAAAAAGGGGTGTTAATTAATGTAAAAAAAGATGAAGTAAATGAGATACACATATATATTATATATTATATTAAAATATAAGTAAACAATAACTTTGCATGTACCAAACCTTCATCAAATTATTATATTAATATCCTAATATAAAATAAATTAAAAAAAAATAATGGGGTCTTTAATCTTTGCTTGTTGTCCTTATGTTTGATCTGGTGGCTTAGTTGTCTATTTATAGACATGTTAGACGTAATTTACCTTATATGTCTTTTATCTAAATGATATTTTAGAAAACTTTATATGAAAATTATTTAAAATATCCTTAGTGAAGGGTATTAAAGAGAGGACAGTGAAACATATTTGGATTAGGTTTTTAATTTAATCATCATTCTTTTGATTGTTGTTTATTTTGGTTTGGATCCTTTTTCATTGATTTTTTATTCAATTTCATCCCTTGTATTTTGTTGATTGAGAATTTCACTTAGTGATTTTTTCTGGTTTGTCTTCTATGGGGTAATCTCGAACTCATGACTTGGGCCACGAGTTTGGAAGACTAGCTCTGGTTGACTTTGATTTTTTTATGTTATTTTTTACTATTTTTTAATTTCATCATTCAATATTAGGTTGGTTTAGGATTGAGCTTCATCGTTTTTTTCACTTTCCTTTCAAAATGATTATCTCAAGTCACAAGCTTGGTAGGTAAACCTAAGGTCTTTTTAAATTATTTTTTTTCAAACTGAATTTCTTTTTCAATTTTGCCCGTTGGATCGAGAATTGAGTTTTGTAATTTAATTTATTTTATTTTTTATGGGATTATCCTTATCTCTCGACCAAGTTGGAAATTTGGTAGGCTGACTCGAGTAGACTTGGGGTTTTTTATTTTTTTATTTTCTGGAATTATTTTTTTCAATTTCATGCTTCAACATTTGATTTGCTGAGAATTGAGCTTTATTTTTTTTTTCTATGAAGTTTTCCAGTTCTCATTTATTTTTTGCTTTGTTACCAAATAAGATTATGAAGACCTTTTAAGTATATTGGAAGAATATATTTCTACAATATTAGCAAACATTTATTTTTAAAAAATTAATCATTATCAATTTTTTTTGTTTAGTTCGGTTTATTTATTGTCACTGCTTTTTTAAAATATATTATCAAATTAACCAAGCTTATTGAATTCAATCAAGTTATGGACTCAAATCTTGGATCTTTCTTGCTTCTTTAAAAATATCAGCATCATCCAAGCGTCTTTTTTTTTTATGTTAGAAAAAGTTTTGGCCCTATCCCTTTATCAGTTTTATAGATTTTTTTTTTAAAAAAAATTATCGTTCAACATTTGATTTGCTGAGAATTGAGCTTTAGATTTTTCTTTATTATTTTAATTTTTATAGGGTTATCATGTTCTCATTTATTTATTTTTATTATTAAATAGAATAATGAAGATCTTTTAAGAATATTAAGAGGATATATTTTCATAATATTAGCAAGCGTTCATTTTTACAGTTAATCATTGTCAAAAAGTTTTATTTGGTTTGGTTTATTTATTGTTGTTTTCTTTCTTAATAATATTATTAAATTAACCAAACTTATTGAACTCAATTAAGTGAATGACTCGATCCTTGGGTTTATTTTGCTTTTTTAAAAACGGTTGCATCGCCTAACCATCCTTTATGAAGTTATAAAATATTTGGCTCGACCCTCATCATCATTTTTTTATCTTGTTTTAAATTGATTTTTTTTTTCAATTATGTCCTTCAATATTTGATTTGCTATGAATTGAGCTTTGAATTTTTTTTAATCTTATTTTGCTTTCTATGAGGTTATCACATTCTCATTTAATTTTTGTTTTGATATCAAAAAAGAATATGATGACCTTTTAAGAATATTGAGAGGATAAATTTTCATAATTTGGCAAGTATTCGATTTTTGCAGTTAATTATTGTCAAAAAAAATTTTTTTGTTTCAGTTTATTTATTATCGTTGTTTTTTTTAATCATATTATTAAATTAACCAAGCTTATTGAACACAATTAAGTCAATGACCCGAAACTCATATTTTTCTTACTTTTTTAAAAATGCTAGCATTCCTTAAGCATCATTTTTTTATGTTAAGCTAAATTTGGCCTGGCCAGCTTTTTGGTTTATTTGCCCTTTTTTGAATTGATTTTTTTCAATTTTGTCCTTCAAAATTTGATTTGATAGGAATTGAACTTCTAGTTTTTTTTTTTTCATTTTGCTTTCTATGGGGTTATCTCGTTTTCATTTAATTTTTAGTCTGTTATCAAATAATATCATGATGACCTTCTAAGAATATTGGGAGAGTATCCTTTTATAATATTGGCAAACATTAATATTTTTCTTTAATCATTGTCATTTTTCTTTATTTGGTTTGGTTTATATATTGTCGTTGCCTCTTGTTAATCATATTATTAAATTAATTGAGTTTATTGAATCTAATTGAGTCAATATACAAAATCTCAAACTTTTATTACTTCTTCCAAAATACTAGCATTACTTGAGCATCCCTTATTTATGTTAGAAAAAATTTGGCTTGACCCACTTCATCAATTGTTTTGTTTTTTTTAAAAAAAATTAATTTTCTTTTTAATTTTATTCTTTAATATTTGATTTGTTAGGAATTAAACTTCATATTTTTTTTTCATTTTGCTTCTATAGGTTATCATGTTCTTATTTAAGTTTTGCTTTGTTATCAAATAAAATCAAAGAGACCTTTAAATAATAGTGGGAGCATATCATTTTATAATATTGGCAAGTGTTAATTTTTTATAGTTAATCATTGTAAAAAAAAATTATGTTTAGTTATTGTTGTTTTTTTTTATCATATTATTAAATTAACCAAGTTTATTGATCTCAGTTAAGTCAATGACCCGATTTCTCTTACTTAATTAAAAATGCTAACATCTTCTAAGCATCTTTTTTATGTTAGGAAATATTTGGCCCAACCTACCTCATCAATTTTTTGTCCTTTTTTAAAATTAATTTTCTTTTTCAATTTTGTCCTTAAATATTTGATTTGCTGAGAATTGAGCTTTGAATTTTTTTTCTTTTATTTTTTTTCTATGAGGTTATCATATTTTCATTTAATTCTTGCTTTCATATCAAATAAGTTTATGAAAAACTATTAAGAATATTGGGATGATAACTTTTCATAATATTTGCAAGCATTTATTTTCTGCAATTAATCATTGTCATTTTTTTGTTTGTTTTAGTTTATTTATTGTCGTTATCTTTTTTTAATCATATTATTAAATTAATCAAGCTTATTGAGCCCAGTTCAGTAAATGACTCGAATATCAGATTTTTCTTACTTCTTTAAAAATACTAATGTTGCCTAAGTATTCCTTTTTATTTTAGGAAAAATTTGGCCTGCTATACAACACAAGCCACCAATCTAGTTTGATGACTATATATAATATATCGTACAATGTAAAGAAATAAGTTAAGGATTCTTGAACTCTAACCTAAAAATTAAGAACCTAAAGTATAGATAAAGAAACTAGGGTTTTTCAAGCCCTAAACTATAGAGAAAACTTTGAATCGAAATGTACATTGAATAATATTTTTTGTAATCTCTTTTAAAAAATAAACTAGACAATCATATTTATACTAGTTCCAAACCTAAATCTTAATAGAAAAGAATTTTTATTGAAAGTTACATGGCTAAATAATTCAACTAGCATTGAGATATCTAAACCCAATAAGAAAATAAAACAATTAAGAGAAATAAAAGAAACCTAGAAAACTTGTTGGACCTAATTTGGTCATGAAAATAACCATATATGGTTATAGCCAACTAATGTTCTATAGAATTGGGCCAAAAGAATATGCTGAAAAACTTTCAGCCCGATCTAATAGTAGAATTAAAAGTTATGTTCTTTTTCTATTTTGAAAAGCTTATTTGATGTGTCTGAACCTCTTCTTGAACTCGGACTTTGATAATGCCTCATACCAAACTCTCTCAAAAACTCATTCTCAAATTAACAATTAAAATTGAACTCTTCAGTATCATATGAATATATACTTTGAATATATCATTGTAATTAACCTATTTAGATACTAAACATTTTTTCACTAACACTTCAAACAAATCAATCTTTTTAACCTCTTTCTCTTTTACTTTTTTGTACCAGCCTTTCCTAATATTTCAAGAAAAGAAGATTTTTTTTCCTTTTTGTTATCAACTTCATCCTTCTAAGTAATTTCAACAACTTATTCAGATTCTTTAATGGAAAGAACTTTTGATAGAACAACTAGTTTTATTAATATTGGAAGATCAACTGTCTTTTGATTTTTCATGTGACAGTCCTTCAATGATGGTGATAATTTTTTCTCTTCCACTTATTTGGAAAAAGACAGCAACTAATTTAACATTAGCCACATTAGTTATTAAAGCCAAAACATTAGGTGTATTTGCATAAAAAATGGAATATTTTTCCAACTCGTCATCAAATGGAACATCGAAAACAAAAACATCATCAATCATCTTAACCTCGACTACCTTTTTATTTTTTGTTTCTCTTTTTTATTTAGCAAACGGGGTTAATTGACTTGCTATTTGAAAAAGTTGAGTAGAATGCAACTAATAACAATTTAATTCCTTATATACTCTAGTATAAAATTTCTTTCTTGGCATCTTATACAACTCCAAAGTTAATAATTTCCTTATAGTTGGCCATTATAGAATCACATGCTTGCAAACACAAACTCTATCTTCTAGAACATCATACCATTAATCTTCAACACCATAATTAAGTTTATGTTTTGTATATCCTACCTTTTGATATTAAGGGATTTTTTTTCATTGAAATTATGCTTCCACCTCTTACAACTATCTAATAATTTTTTTTTTCTTAAAGAAAATCCCCATCAAAGAAAGGAATTTCATAAAAACTAAGAACGCATCTACAAAAAGGTTGGTTACGAGTTAAGTCTCTAGTTCTTCACCTATTATAAACACCACCCTATGTATACTCATGGTGCCTATATGGGTTTATAGGAATAGATCAGGAGTTTGGTTTGCCCCGAGGTAAGTCTATAGGCAATTGACCTAACAGATCAAATCCATATCATAGGATTCTTTATGCTAACTCTTCAACCTTCACAATACTCCAGATGGCCTTCAGTCCTTCGTCACTAGATGAGAAGATGTTGTTAATGTTTCCATCGATCAAACATGATGGGTTTTTTGAAACATATATACACAGTGGAAAAGGTAAATTTAAAAAAAAAATAAGAGTTTTAAGATCTTGTTAAATAAATCTAGAGTTATTTAGGGTTTATATGAAGATTACCTGAAAACTAGATATTCCTTTTGGCTTTCAATGATTGCTTCAAGGCTGATTGCTGTAACTATAAATCATCCAAGTATCTGCTCTCAAATGGTAAATCCTCACGAACGAGTAGTGAGAAATCTCCTAAAGCCTTTTAGGAGAGAAAGAGAGAGATTGTTATGTCTTTGAGTGCTGACTCTTTTCTTTTATTTTTTTTAAATGTTCCGTATTGTACTACTAAGGAAGCGTTTAGGAATGCGGTTCAACCGGCGTTCTGAAAAAATTTGAATTTTTTTTTTGCTAAAATTTAATATGGTTTGTACGTTTTGAATCGTTTTGATGTGCTGATATCAAAAATGATTTTTAAAAAATGAAAAAACATCATTGGCATGCATTTTGGCACGAAAAGTTATTTGAAAAGCACCCGCAACTACACTGCCAAACACGCTCTAATTATGTGTTATCCATAAAATAAGAAGCATAACATTCTATTTATAGAAAAATTTAAAAACCCTATAAATAAAAAATATACACCCCTTAAATAATATCACATATGTTATTTCAAGATGATTTTAGAAATTTATTCAATCCAATCCCTACTTGATTTTTCTGGGTCTAAAACTCTATAAATTACATTCTAATCCTCAATTTATAAAACTTATTTACAATCAAGTTACACTTAATTAATCATTCTATTTTAATTTCGGACTGATAGTTCTTACATGTGTAACCCATTAGGTTTCCTAATAAGTTGGCGCAAATATAAATCACAATCCTAAGTAAAATAGGATTAAATAAATTAAACAAATTAATTTATTATCAATTCAACAATTGATTGATTTATATTTGAAGATCAAGTAAAATAACTAGCAACATATCAAGATCTCCTAAATATTAGAAAAGTCATAGGTGGTTTGACTTAACATTTCAGTAACTAATTTCTCAACGTAATTATTATTCATTCTTCAACAATGTTCTAATTTAGATATTATAGCATGGGGTGTGTCTACTCTATCAAATTATTTTTGTTCTTAACATCATAGTTATTGATTCTTTGAATAAGATTCAAAACTCTTTTTATATTTCATTCCACCTTACACAAGGATTTACAATCAATACTATTTGAGAACAGATAAAATATTTTCCATAATTCACCTAGAGTGATGAAGGTATCTATTGATTACTTAAATACCTTTACATATTTCATGTTACACTCAATATTTGTCTATTTGTTACCCTTGATTAGGACAATATATAGCATTCCCTATATAAGATAATTTAGTGATCTCAAGTTTAAAGTTCATTTATAAAACTGTCATATGAGTATTTTCAAAGACATAAGTGATCTCTCTATATAGAATTTTTATTTGGGTTAATTCAATGTATATGTCATATAACAAGTACCTACATATTAGTTTTAAGTATCTCTCATATATCAATTAATGAAAATAGCTGCTTCTTTTCATTAAAAAAAATAATCAAATATTTAATGAATATTAAAGATAAATAAAAATTTTATTAAAATTAATTATGTTGACATGACCAAAGTCAATGCACTAACAAAATAGACCAACATGCTCTAATATGAATTAACACAACTTATAGCAATAAGAAAGAAGTGATTATTCCTCAAGTTCTAAAAATCATAGCTCTAAACTGTAGAGAAATAAACTAGAATTTCTCAAACCCTAAAAGTAAAATGCATTATATAAATAAATAAGATATAAAATGCGTATAACTAAGCAATAGTCTTTGACGTTTCTAATTAAAATAGGATGTTCAATCATATATAAAAATATGAAAATATTAAATATTGTGTTAGTAAAAAAAAGCAGTAAACTCAAGGCATTAGATGCGAGGAAAAAAAAATTGTGATACCTAGGAAGAGCGGAAGATTTTGCACTATTTTTTAGGTAAGTTAGATTTGTGCACTAATTTTTAGGAAAAATTGATTTTATGGGATGTGAATTTTCAAAAACACTAATTAGTACACTAAGCTGATTATTCCAGGAAGGAGAAAATACAGGACGAACCGAAAATTAATTTTATGTGACTAAGGAAATTTTGTAGTGTTTTGTCTGCAATTTAGTGGGTCAGTGATTCCATAGTCCAAAACTTGGATCCGCTTTTGCCCTGCAACACACTTGTAGATCAAGTTCTACATTACCGCTGGTATGTTTGTTTGTAAAGATTACCTTGTTTGCACTCTAAAGTGTTTTTAAAAAATTTAAATTTAAATTTATTTTAATTTTAATTTTTTATTTTGTTTTAAATTAATATTTTTTATATTATATTATTTTAATGTGTTAATGTCAAAAATAATTTTTAACAAGAAAAAATATTATTTTAATACATTTTCGAGTAAAAAATACTTTGAAAAACAACTGCAACCACAATCACACAAACCAGTCAAATGACAATATTTGAGATTATTTTTTAAATTATTTTTATTTAAAATTTTATCAAAAAATTTCAAATTATAAAAAATAAAATTAATATTAAAAATATTTTTTAAATATAAAAACAAAAAAAAAATGTTCAAGTCTACAACACTAAGCTTTTGTGGGCGATGCAGCCAGTTCTGGACTTGTTAGGACCATTATTTCAAGTGGTCCGAAAGATGTCTGAAACTCTAGCCACTAGAAATAGGCCCAGATTTTCGGAAGTTTAAATACTCGCAAAAACCTATTAACACGTGATCTATAGATAACGCCCAAAAACATCATGTGGTGGGCGACGTCCCCAGTTCAACCAAGACCATTCTTCCCTCTCCTCCCAGGACCCGCCAAATCGGTGAAAACCGTCACCTTCTCAGCCAAAGCTCAGCCTCCCAGCCACCAGCCTTCCCCAACATCGAAACACCAACAACAGCAAGGGGAAGGTAGAAGAGCAAAGCAATTTAGTGGGTTCGATGTGCTTTGGGCTATGCAAAGAGCAACTGCCGAGAAAAACAAAGTGAGCGGTGGTGTTGGTAAAAAGAAAAATAAGACGAGAAAGGGTTTTGTCTCTGGGGGAATCCAGAGAGAAGAGAATAGCGTGGAGTATAGTAATGTGAAGCCTTTGTGCATAAAGAATGATTGGGATGTTAGATTGGATGAGTTGGAAAAGCGTCTTCAGGAGCTCTCTGACACAAACTGAAGAAGATTGAGGCTTGCGTTTCTGTGCCTTGTATATGATTGTTTGTAATTGATCATCCTTTTCTTAACCCTTGCTGTGGATTTCCACGGGCGGCC
>Ga0325404_1000699_pt1 | contig 34123 bp, 14 predicted proteins | sample PopdelMetagenome_18_FD_205664 | JGI IMG/M metagenome (GOLD analysis project Ga0325404, IMG submission 205664) | Populus deltoides microbial communities from Bellville, Georgia, United States - Xylem-Control-R1 | ecosystem: Host-associated > Plants > Phyllosphere > Stem > Wood/Secondary xylem...
CATAAGAACCTCTATGTTGAATACTCGATGCACTTGGAATTTGATGCATATAGTTACATAACAATATCTAATGCATGATAGTTTTTTTAACATATTATGAACTTTTAGGATGTGACATGTTGCATGATGTTTTTTTTTTTAAATATGTTATGAACTGTATGCATGAAACATGTTAAGAACTGTTGAGATGTTGTTGCATAAATATTATTAACTCTTTTCACGCTACATAAATTGTTTCAATTATGCTTGCATGTATACTTTAATAAAGTATTTGTTTACAATTGAACTATTTGAACTCCTTGTATGCTAATTCATCCTTATTATGTTTTGTCACAAATTAGTCAAAAGGGGGAGATTGTAAATGTTAAAATGATTAGCTTTAATTAGTGAAGGATTATTTACGTTGATGAAGATGAATTTGTTTATATTGTTAGTTTATCCAAATTACATAATGAATTAGTTAAGATTATCTTATAAGATACAACATAATTATTTCTATAATTATCTAGTTTCTTTGGATAAATTATATAGAAAGTTCAAATAAGTTTTATCAAAAAAAGATAAATATAAATTATCTAAAGATAATTGTTAGAGAAGTGTTTTTGTGAAACACATTAATAGTTTATTAAGAACATAATAGACTAGAAAGCTTGAAGATATACATTTGATATAGCAACACTTGGAGTAAAGCAAGAGTGCCCAACCAGCTAAGGAGTTATACTGAGTTTCACAGCATATACTCTTGACATACGAGTAGAAAATTCTTGAGGAGAATTGTTCGCTGAAGAGTCGGAAAGCCTACAGAATCTTATTAGGAGTTCTTGTGTTAACTATTAGCAATTTGATGTTCTAATTATGATTACAACAATTTGAAGATTGTAAAGTGTTTTGGAAAGCTACTATGATAGAAGACAAAGCGGAATGTTTGTCTTGACAAGTAAAGTAGTATATATTCAAAGGATTTGTACGTAGTAAAAAATAGTCCTCTTGTAATCTTCTAAACTAGTGAAAGTTGTATATTTTTGGTTTGGCTGCCCTAGAGGAATTTTTATTTTTGAAAAGTTCTTCAAAAAGTTTTTCATACGTATCCAAATAACTTGTTCATTTAATTTTTTTATACTTATATTTATTTAGTTATTAAACAACGTTGGTAAGGTGTTGATAGATTGTTTCTTAAAATATAGGGGGGAAAACGGAACCGTCAACAATCATGTATTATCTCTGATTTATTAGTTAGACTAGTTTCTTACTATAATTTAATAAGTACAAGTTTACACACCTCGCAGCATGGGTAATTAGACTGGTTCTTTACTATAATTTAATATTTTTAATTTTATTAATATTATTTTCATTACACTTTTTAGTAAGTATTAATATTTTCAATTTTATTAATTTTAATTTCATTGCACTTTTTATTAAGTATTTTCCTTTTTAAATTAAACAATTGGGGTTTCATTTCAATTTATTATAAAATTATTAACATGTCTCGTACGCACACCACAGTGGCAATTTCCAAGTATAAAAGAAAATTTGGGTTCAAATACTTGCAGCGGAGAAGCGTTTTTTTAAGGCCATTTCATCTTAATTTTTTTTAAAAAAAATTAAATTAATATTTTTTTAGTAATTTATTATATTAATATTGAAACTAAAAAAATACTTTTAAACAACTTTTATCAAAAAAACCAAAATATATAATATCATCGGTGCTTTTTGTTCTCTCTAAAGAAATAAGATAGACCCTTGTCAGTCAAAGGATTGGTAGACCACCACGCATACCCTCATCCCACTGCTGGTAAATATTTAAAAAAAAAAGATGAGAGGGACCAAATTGAAACATACAGAATAAATGGAGGGCATTTGGTGCTTTCCATGCATATAGATAACCAACAAAAACCCCGCACCTTCTTCAACTCGACGAACCCCATTTCCATACCAAACAAATAAATCTTAGACATGCCAGAAACATCATCAACAAATTGTCCAAATTCCATCAAATTTGGACCTATAATGTTCACAACACAATTTCTCCTAGTTTTTTCTCTTCTTTTATCACTTCCTATCCTTTTCCTCTTAGCCCCAAGAATTTTTCCTCCACATAACCCTTCCATCCCCATCTCCCCTTCCGATGAACAAGACGACCTCTACCTCTTCCGCAAAGCCGCCGCCGCCGCCGCCTCCTCCTCCTTCGTCACCCACTACCCTTCCGCCCATACCCATTTCACCTCCAAATCAAAAAAACTTAAAATCGCTTTCCTTTTCTTGACCAATACAGATCTCTTTTTCGCTCCTTTATGGGAACAATTCTTCAAATCCGCCGACAAAAACCTCTTCAACATTTATGTTCACGCCGATCCTTATTCCAATGTTACAAAAGCCAAAGGGGTTTTTAGTTCCCAGTTCATTCCGAACGCGAAACGGACTTATCGCGCCTCCCCAACCTTGATCTCTGCCACTCGCCGCCTCTTGGCCACTGCCATCCTCGACGACCCAACCAACACATTCTTCGCCGTCCTCTCCCAGTACTGCATCCCTCTCCATTCCTTCAAATACGTCTACGATTCCTTAATTTCTTCTAAATCTTTCGATTTTTCTTCCTCCGAGTCGGGACCTGAGTCGACTCAGTATAATGTGAAAATCGAGTACAAGAGTTTCGTCGAGATTATATCGAAGGAGCGGCGGTTATGGAAAAGATATGTGGCTAGAGGGAGGTATTCAATGATGCCAGAGGTGCCCTTTGAGAAATTCCGTGGTGGGTCTCAGTTTTTTGTTATCACGCGCCGACACGCGCTCATGGTGATTGAGGATCGTAGGCTGTGGAACAAGTTCAAGCAGCCGTGTTATCGAGAAGATGAATGTTACCCAGAAGAACATTATTTTCCTACGTTATTGTCAATGCAGGATCCAAAGGGGTGTACTAAGTATACATTAACAAGGGTTAATTGGACAGGAACCCGTAACGGGCATCCTTATACTTATAAGGCTAGTGAGATTTCTCCGGTTTTGATTCAGGAGCTGAGAAAATCGAATTATTCGAGTTCGTATTTGTTTGCTCGGAAATTCGAACCGAATTGTTTGAAACCTTTGATGAAAATTGCTGATGAAGTCATTTTCCAGGACTAATGTTGTGGTAAGTGTCTATTATTCTGCGTAATTTTGTTATTTGTTGAGTTTTAGTTAGTGAGTTGACGCGGTGAGTTTGGGTTTGACGGTAGGATGGTTTGGCTTTGATCAAACCTAGAAAAGTTGGTTTATTATTAGAAGTTGGTGTTTGGCTAAAGTCGGAGTCAAGGTGGCACTTTTTCTTTAATACTTTTACAAATGTTGGTTTAGAATTATTGGAGGGATGGAGTCTTCACTTGAATGAAGATTAGCCTCTCAACCTGGTCATGCTGTCATTATCATGTCAATTCAATCCACATTTACCAAATTTCTTCCCTAGCAAGTTCCGGGAATTGCATGTTTTGTATGATCTTGGGATAGAATTTGCTCAAGATGCAACCTTTTGGTCTTAATGTGACTTGAATGGGCCTTAGATTCTTGACCATTGATTTCCATATTTTGTTGATCTTTGCTGATGTAATTGAGAGAAAGTTAGAGGGATATTCTTTGGTGATGAAATAAGCAGCAAGTCATGTGTGATTTGTGACAGATTAGCATATCCAGGGAATGATCTTTTTTCTTGAGCTAAGCTTTGGTTGCGTTGTCTTGGAAGTTATTTTAGTTGTGGCAAATATTGAACATTTTAGCCAAATTATACAAGCCATGTTATTAACTAATGTTTTTCTGGCGACCAGACACACCCTAATATTGGAGATTCTTGAACTGCTAGAACTCAACCATATCAACCAAATTGTATTTGACCGTGCCCTGAATTTTTGCTTGTAGTGCTTATGACCCAATTAGGAAACCAATAATATACTACATTATCATATATGGCAGCTTAGCCAAAAGTTTACTTGCTTTGTTTTGTTATATCTTATCCTTTTAAGCTTGCCGAATTTGTTATGCTTTGTCTGTTATTATTTGGTTTCTGATTTGTTTCCATATATATTCCCAAGTTGCCGATCAAGCTGATTCATTCGTGCCAAATGACAATTTTTTTTCAGATGAATAAACGAGTTGAAGATATATGAAGAAGTGTAAGGTATTGTTGGAGTAACTTGCGTTGGGGAGAATGGTTTTGAAGAGGCGTCAAGTGCCCACAACCTGAAAAAATTAACCCCAAAAGTTGCAGCCCGGAGAGGGCCATTAGAAGCATAGAAAGGGATGAAAAATAGGTACTTAAACTCGGGGGTGGAGAGCAAAAGAAACTACTTTTTGATGAAGATATCTGCAAAGTCGAAAATTGTAGGAGTTTTTGTCTTCTTTTTGTGTGTGTTCTGTACATATGTGAATGTTTATGTGCTTTTAGGACAGAAAGAGGGAGGGAAGAAAATGCAGTAAACAATTCAGCAAGGAAAAGCATTGTAGGGAACGGTGATGGGCTCTGATTAAAGAACCTGAGCCAAAATCAACCCCCCTCCTCCCCCACCCACCCATTCTCTTTTATTCAAATTTTGATGTCTTATTTTATTTTTATTTTTGGGCAAAATCTCAGTTTATTTAATAAATTGCGGATCAATCTCCTATTGTCAGTACTTTTTTCTCCCTTTCACTTGTTTCTTGGAACCTCGCATGGGTTCTGATTGCAATGGTGTTGTTTAGGCAATGAAATGACAAGTGCAGCAGTGATGACCAAGAAAAAATAAATAAATATAAATACCATGAAAGGTTTTGGCAGGGTTGTCGTGTTACGTTTTCAAGTTTTTATTATTCGTTGCCTTCGTATTATTAAAAAAAAAAACTAAAATAATACTGAGCTTTTTTAAGCTGTTGCCGACAATTTGATTACTCATTGTTTCATATATAGGGTGCTGGCTAACTACCAAAACCTGTGATTGCCAAAGCACAAGATTTTTCGAAATTGTTTGCATTTGGATTCATTGTCCTCCTTCCTCTAGGTATAATAAAAGTTGCTTTGATTATTTCTTCAATGACACCTTCGAGACCGAGGAAATGAGAAAAGCATCACATGCTACTGCTGCTGTTGCTTTGTTTTTTTTTAATTTATTTTACAACCTTTTTACCGAATTTAAGAGAATTTTTAATAAAATCAATTTTTAATAAGACCAAATATTTTTCAAAACCACAATACATAAACTATAGCATTCAAGCTTGAAATCGCCTGTTTATTTTTGTGTTTTAAAGATATTTTTAAAAAAATTTTAAAAATTTTTATTTTATTTTACTTTAAATTAATATTTTTTTAATATTTTAGATTATTTTAATTGATATTCTGATATTAAAAATATTTTTTAAAAAATAAAAATTATTATTTTAATATATTTCTAACTACTCTACAAAATACACTCTACAACTACGTAATTGAGGATTAAAGTCTTTTTCTAGAGTTGCAATCCCCGTCATAAAATATCGGCTATGGTCTTTAGTGCATTACGACCTTTCCATGTTCCTAGTTTGACGAAAACGAGGACATTGCTTGGATCTTAACGTGTAAGAAACAGTATCGACTTCCAACTTGTCACTGCAATCCAAATCATGACACCTTGTATGCAATAATGCACCTTCATCATTATTCACAAAAATGTACCCTTTTTCCCTCTCCTAAGCATCTCATGGGCCAACCAGCTATAAATGTTAGAACTTGTGGCTCATTTTCCTAACACACAAAAATGAAAATGGTGGGTCACCAACCTGTAGATCATGTTCATGAAACAAACTTGGAAAATTCAATGGTATGGTGCCCAGAACGAAAATTGCCTGTCCTTTCTTCTGTGGAAACTTCTACTGCAGTCAAAGGCTTCTTCACAAAGTGGGCAAGCATGCTACATTTAGGTAAGTTTAGAAAGAAGGGAAAGGATTCTGTTGGATTATTTATATACGCAGGCTGTGTTTTGTCACTGGTAAGCACCTAGGTTTGACTGTAACTGAGTATTTGATTAATTAACATAGTTATGCATAAATTCCCACTGAAAACACTTTCTTGAAATTATAGAAAAGTTTCAAATTTAAAGCTTTTTTTAAATCTACATTTTCAAACTGCAACCGTTAAAGCCACCACGATGCCAAAGACATACTTGCTAACAAATAAACGAGGCAATAAGACAATTAATCTGACCTTTTCTACAGACTATTTCATACCATACCAGAAACAATGCTGAAGAATCACTTCCATTTACACGCATGAATTTGCAGTCTCATATTCTATTCTATTGATTTTTGTACGTGAGAAGGAAATCAGTTCTGTGGTTAAAAACAAAAAAATTACTAGGAACCTATAGGGATATACTTTAATTTCTACTCTACATTTTTTCTATTGAACTGTTCTCCACTAAAATTTAATTTCAGCAGGAAAAGAAAATAGATATTTCCTGCAATGTACTCTTTGGTTTTGTAACTTGCAGGGTGACTAGACTGCTTGGAAACGTAAGTGGACAAAACTTACAGATAACGGCAACTTTATCATAGATGGAGAACAGAAACAACTTCCTTTTAGCGGCAGGAAAATGTCAATGGCTTCTACTAATTTCACATTCCACAGCTAACTTTTCTCAATAATCATCATCTAAACCATTGGAAAGCCAGAAAAGAAAGCGACCACTGGGCTTACGGAATTCATCAGATGAGGTTGCTGATGCCAAAGTAGACAGTTTTTTGTTGAAAGGAATTGATGGCGTAGTCAACCTGAAAATGACCAGCTGGAGACTTGAAACGAAGGCCATATCCAAGCCCAACTCCGGATCCCGGTTTGCCCTGCCTCATTGCTGGATTTCCTGAAACTCAAAAAGCAAACGGTGTCATGAGCCTGGCAACAACAACAAAAAAGATGGGGTGGTGGGGAAGAAGAAATAGGAGGGAAAACGAAAAGACTTCAAAGTTACAAAGGCGAAAACAACAAAATTCACAATGGCAAAGAAAATAACAGATAAGCAGTGGTAGTCGTCACACACAGGGTTGTGGAACATGCTGAGTAAAAACACTGAGCAATTGCAGACATGGTTGAATGAGGGGGGCTCAAACAGATCTATTGAAGTAAGACCAACATAGACAAGTTAACTTAATCAGGTTAGCAAAAGAATGGGGAAGCGGTATACAACTAATAATTATTAAACACCAAGGCTTCATACTTCCTAGAGAAAGAAAAGACTAAGTTCTTCACCTCCTACTATAATTACACTCCATGGCCCATATTCATCCAATGTGTTTTAAGTCTTGAAAACTTTATAAGTTGTTTAAGTCCATTGTGCAACTAAGAACTAAAATGCAGATTCGTTTGTATCTCTAAAACAGAGAAACTGAAAGTCACGATTTAATCAGCAACATAAATACTATTGGACATTGGAATGAAAAATTCAACTGAAAATAAAAAGAAAAATTGTGAGTAGGAAACAATTTCTAAGCAAGTGAGATAAGTTAATTTACCAGGTACAAGACGACCAGATCCCAGATCAGTTCCACAGTCCAAGAAAAAAGCACCTTCCAACATCTTACTCTGGATACAGTAAGAAAGTAAGTGACATGTATCACTTCATCAAATTCAGTCATGAGAGAAACAATATACAGAATGTGATAGTGCATGACAGAAGGCAGCTACAACAGAAAACTCTGCTATAAATTTTAAGAATAACTAGTGTGATGTAGTTGACCCTTACCTCCTTACCATATGTCTAAGTTCCACCAATATAATGACTAGAGTTGCTAGACTCGGAATATCTAATAAATCATGAGAGGACATGAAGAAACAATATGGAAATGCCACCAATCTCATTGTAGAAGAAAAATAAAAGTTGGTTGATTATTTTAAGTCTTGAGGAGTTTTAGGGTTGCATCACCTAGAGGCAAGAGGAACCCTTAAAAGAATATGCATATTGTCATAGCACCAACAAGTAATGTGCAAGTTGAGTGGTCATATAAGTGGTCCCTCACCAAAAAATTAAAAATAATAATATTGGTCCCTTCAATGTCCCAGAACCAACGATTAACTATATCTTTGACAAAGATACAAACCTAAATGTCTTGTTCTATCTTACCTACTCACTTTAGCACGGCTCCGATTGCCTTGATTTTGCATATGAATTTCAGAAAACCCAGTTATGCATACTATAAGCTTTCTTATAACAGACTTAATGACCATGGTAAAGAAGCTGTACTTCATAGTGTTAAAAATAGCAGTGAGTACAACAGCATTTAGAATGCTTCTATACCAAATAGCGAGAATCTAATTTATCTAGAGGTGACTTTAGCAATGACTCAATTGAAGATGACCGCAAGACTAAGTTCCAAGATTCACAACACAGATTTCTCGTTTTTCTGAGGGTTAATAAATTTTCAATTGTGCATATGCTGGCAATGCAATCCTCCTTAAGATGAAGAGGAGAAAAGATCACACACTCTAGAATATTGTTTCTTCTCCACCAGCAAAGAATATTTCTTGTCTCTTGCAAGAAACAATCAACCTACTTATTAAGTAGCCAAGGATTCAAAACTAGGACATTGTGGCCTACACAGTCCAATCTAATAAATATGACCTTGCCTGGAAAAGTACAGATTAGTTTTACCCTCACCAACATGCCACCAGCACAATTTTTTTATTTATTATGCATTTAAGAACAAACCTTGAAAGAGAGAGGCAGGAAGGAGGATTTTAGAAACAGAACCAATTGCACAGGTGATGCAGCCATGGGAAATAGCCATTTCCTACTATTCCTTACTTCAGTCTCAGCTAGTTTTGTGTTTTAGCTACCCCAAAACAGATGGTATTAGGTGGCATATTTCTTCTAAATTTTCAATGTTTGCTTGTTTTCCTAAACAAACTACAATCACATGGCAAGACAAACTGCTGTATTTATGAATTATGAAAAGAGATTAAGGGAATCAGATAGAGTAATTCATTTGATTCCATCCCCTCCTCTACTTTCAACACCCAACACAATGAAACAGACAACATAGTAGCAAATCAGATGCCTTCTAAAGAAACAACATATCCATGCATAGGCTTGAAACCCGAATATAAAACAGTATAATTGCTATTATTAAATTTTTTAAAGTGTTCTGATCAGTCAAGGTGCTGCTGCAACATAAGTGTTTAGGGCCAAATGAGTCTCTTCCTTAAGATTTCTGTGAAAAGTCAAGAAACTTTAAATTGCAGTATGAACCAGAACTTTTTGCATCTTATAATAATTTGCCATCCTTAAAGATACCATGAAGCTTTACATACCAGAGGAAATGTCAATTCACTATTTCCAACCAGACATGATCTTCCGGATCCAACAGCACCCTCACCATATCCTCGCACACTACCAAGCCCTCCAATTGCAAATGCTTGGTAAGGAGCCATGTCTCCTACAATGGAACCACCTGTCAGGCTGTCAGAATGAAAGGGTAAGAATCATGCACAGGGAGAGAGAATAAGAAGCATGAGTGTATAATTTCTTCCTGCAGCTAAGATGCTCGAGGGGATAGCAAGAATTGCAGCATGCTTCCAGTACAGACTGCTGAGTAACTTGTGTAGCCAGGTACTCCATATCATTTCAAGCATTATTTTACTAAATTTCAGATTAAGACTCTCTTTACATTCTATTAGCCAAGATATAATTACCTTTTGTTCTCTTCAGCAAATTACTAGTTCCCAGTACCAACATCCTACAGTTTTTGAATTTATTTATGCTTCTAAGAACACCTCTCCTGCTTCCTAGCCCATGCTGTGTATGCTACTGACGCCCTTGAAAAGACTCTTGTCGTTTACATCCTGCTTCCAGTTACCAATTGTGTTCAGGGTCTTCCCTCTTTTTCGGACCACTAAATCACTACTTGCACTCACAACTATGCAGCACCTACTAAAAACGGCATAGAAAACTTGCTCACCTTGCCAATAAAAATGCTGGTCCAAGTTTGACTCCTTTTGTAGCAGTAAATTTGAACTTGTTGAAGATTAGCCACTTTGATAGGATAGGAATCCCTTGTTCAATTTGCATACTAAACTGGATATAAGAAAACTAGTAGTTAGTGAAAAGGAACATGGCTGGCACTAAAGGTGTATGTGTCAAGACAGAGATTAGAATGGATAGAACTACAACTCAGCCTGAACGAATATGAATGCACAATTTACATATTAGCAAGAAGGTTTACCCGAGAAAAACTGTGATCATTTGCCTTTGCAAACTGAGACTCTTGCTTCAAAACTAGCATACTGTCATGGGGACTGCCACTGTATTACAAACATTTTACTGATTCATTAGGAAACAACATAATATAATTCACTTGAAACTGAAATAATAAAAGTGTAGACTACCTGCATGTCACTGGGAACCCATCAATGTCCCTGGTTATAGAGCGTCCATCATCATTCACTAGTTGGACATGCTGCACAGCCCAAAACAATTAATTTTTAATAAATCAACCATATATGACAAGAAAAAAAAATACTCAGCTGAAAACAACAACATAAGCAATAGCTGCTTATTAAGCATGGCCAGAACCTCAAATTTGATACTGGTGCTGCTGCTCCAGTCAGAGCTTGCACGCTCATTTCGATCCAAACCAACTGATAAACGAGACAAATTTACATCTCCACTCCCCGAACGAGAGAAATTGTCGATTGGCGTACCATGGACCCCAATTTCAGGTGAAAAGGAATGCTGGGACAAATAATTCGTGGATCAAGAGTTAAAATAATGTTGTGAATTAGTGGGGAGAAAATACAAACAAACCTTTTCCCTTACAATCCCAATTGGCTGTTTTCTTTGAAAATCCTAAATTTTGAGATTTTCCATACCAAAAACAAAATAAATCGAATTAAACAGTTTCTTCATTAAAACCCAGTTCCTTAATTTTCCGTCTACAAAACACAATAATAGCACCAAAGAGTAGGCATAGCTTATAGCAACTGACCTGAATAACAAAGCATTTTTGACAAAGCCACTCAGGTCTTGGCCTTCTATAAGTTATTGAGACATTTGAATCAGAGAGCCCCTTATCCCATGATACATCAAGCTTCTCACTTCCACCAAATAAATTCGGGTGTTTGATGCAAAGACTGCAAAACGCTAATTGAATTAATTGCCAAACAACTACCGACACTATTTTTTGCAAGCAGGAAAGAATGTAAATTTTGTTTTGCATTTCTCTGGTCTACAAAACTTAGTTAAAGAACAAAACCCAGCTTTTTCTTGAATTCAATTACATAGAAGGATTCAAAAACTTAACAATGTTTCCTTTTCTTTCCCACCATTTTCTCAGTAACCAAACAAAGAAAATTCATACTAGAAGCAAAAAAAAAACCCATAGAAAAAAACTTGGTAACCAATAAACGAAATGGCAAAGGTTATAAAGGAAAAGACCCACCTCCCAATTATCAGAGAAAGAGGACTTCCAGTGTTCCTGCAGTTTTACATGAAAGAGAGTCAGTGAATGAGTGAGAGAGAGATGTGGCAGTTACTCGTAATTAATAACCAAAGAAATGGATAATACAAAGAAAAGAACCTTAGAGAAGGAAGCATCAAAGAAGCACATAGCTTGTGAGTAAAATCAACATTCACATCAATCTTGGCTGTAACATATCAAAATCCACAATCAACAACAACAAAATAAAAATTCCCAGAAAAAGAAAAAAAAATCAAGAACCGACTTTCAATACTGACCTTTGCCAGCATGGATGCTCTTTTGAGCTCCCATGGGTATTATTATTATCTACTAGTGCATCAAAACATCAACAACGGTGATGGGGAGCAATGCTGCCTGCAAAAGGTAAAGAAAGGAATATAACGCAAAGAAGAGGAGAGTGAGAGAGAAGACAAAGATTTTTGCATGAATCAAACTGTTAGAAAGAAAGAATGTTTAAGTCCCAAGGCTGTCATCTGATTTTGCTCGCTTTGGGCTTTCACTTTTGCACGTGCTCCTCGTCAATGACAGAATGGAATCTTCCCCTGTAATTTAATTATAACTTAATCCTGTTTTATGAAGCTAATTAATTAATCTCTGTAGTAGTCTTATGGGTATTTGAACTGTTTTTCCGTTAAAAATTGATTTTTTTTTCTATATATTAATATTTTTAAATGTTTTGATATGGAAATATTAAAAAAAATTATATATTATTTTAATAATTTCTAAAAGAAAAACAATTTAAAAGTAATATTTATCACATTTCAAAACACAATATTTTGGATCTTCACTTTAGTTTTTTACTATTTACATACCTCGCGCGATACCGCGGGTCAATTATTTTTTGCATTTCATAAAAAGCTAAGATCTAAAAGTATTAGGTTTTTTTGCAAAGTTATACCCAAGAGTCTTAGGTTTAGTTGCAACGTCTAATCCAAGAGTAATATTTATAATATTAATAATAACATTAAACTTGCATTGCCTAAATTTAAGTGGGTTTGACTGCAATATCTGACCCAATAGCATTGGACGTGGGTCTAGCTGCAAGATCGTGTCATAAATGTGTGATAATTAAATAGATTAGTTAAAAAAATAAAGAAAAAAAACCAACAGGAAAATAAAAACTAATGAAAAAAAAGAAAAAAAATATGAATTAACTGGGTTAACCCTTCAAACCAGGTTAACCCATCATACTTTGAATTCGCATCGTGAAAGTTTAATAATTAAAAAGGAAAAAAAACAAACTAATGGGTTAACCCAGAACTAACTGGGCTAACTCGTCAAATCAGGTTAACCTGTCAAACCTGGAATCCTTGTCATGAAAGTTTGATAACTAAATAGAAAAAAAAATTAACATTAACAATTTAAATTAAACAAAAAAAATTAATTAAAAAAAAAAAAAACAAAAGCATGAGCCTTTTCACTGTAGACTGCATTGTGCAGTCCACAGTCAAATGCATAAAAACAACAAAAAAAACAAAAAAAAACTAAAGGCATCAGCCGAGAACTACGTAGAAAAAAAATTTAATATTAATAAACTAAATTAATTAAATAAATTAATTAAAAAGAAAAAATAAAAGAAAAAAAACCTCTAAGAAGAAAAACCTCTAAGAAGAAAAAAAACTAAATAGAAAGAAATTTAATATTAACAAACTAAACTAAACGAAAAAAAATAATTAAAAAGAAAAAAAAAGCAAAAAACAATTTCAGGTTAACTCGTCAAACCAGGTTAACCCGTTAAACCCGGGATCCATATCATGAATGTCTGGTAACTAAATAAAAAAAAATGAACATTAACAAACTAAACTAAACAAAAAAAATTAATCAAAAAAATTAAAAAAAAATCTGGGTTAACTCATCAAATCATATTAACTCGTTAAACCTAGGATCTGTGTCATGAAAGTCTGATAACTAAATAAAAAATTTAACATTAACAATCTAAATTAATCAAAAAAAATTATGAAAATAAAAAACAAAAAAAATTGACGGGTCAACCCAAAATTAACTGGGTTCACTCGTGAAACCAAGTTAACACGTGAAACTCGAGATATGTGTCATGAAAGTCTGATAACTAAATAGAAAGAAATTTAACATTAATAAACTAAACTAAATGAAAAAAATTAATTAAAAAGAAAAAAAAAGCAAAAAAATTATATTTTTGGGTTAACTTGTCAAATCAGGTTAACCCGTTAAATCCGGAAAACGTGTCATGAAAGTCTGATAACTAAATAAAAAAAATTAACATTAATAAACCAAATTAAACAAAAAACTTTTGTTAGAAGAAAAAAATAAAGAAAGAAGCAAAAAAAATCCCGAAAGGCATAAAAAAACAGCTAAAAAAATAAGACAACTTAAAAAAAAAACCAAAAACGGATCAGTATTTTACTGTGGACTGCACACCACAGTAAAACACTGATCCATTTTAGTATATGTTACAATTAATTAAAAAGAAAAAAAAATCGGGTTAACTCGTCAAATCAGGTTAACTTGTCAAACCCGGGATCCATGTTATGAAAATTTGATAACTAAATAAAAAATTAACATTAACAAACTAAATTAAACAAAAAAAAATTCATTAAAAAAATACATAAAAAAAAGCAAAAAAAAACCATAAAGGCAATAGAAAACCAAAAAAATAAAAATAAAAAAATAAAAATAAAAATAAAAACAAAAAAAACAAAAAAAAATGGGAAAAAACAAAAAGAAGAAGAAAAAGAAGAAGACAAAAAAATGGGAAAAAAATAAAAATAGAAAAAAAATGGGAAAAAATAAAAAAAACAAAAAAAAGGAGAGGACTGCTCAGCGTTTCACTGTGGACTTGCACAGTGAAACACTGAGCAGTTTTAGTTTTTTCTTAATTATTATTATTCTAAATATGCCTTGATTTCTAATTGAATTTTTTCATCCGTCATAATTCATTTTTTATCATCAATTTTTTTTCATGTGTTTCCAAAAATAATTTTTTTCAATAAAGCTCAATCAATTTTTTTTATTTTTCATTTATTTTATTTTGTGTGATAAGATAGGTAATAAAAATAAAAATAAAAATAAAAGAAAAATATAAAGAATTTAGGGAATGAAACAAGAAGCAGGAGAGAAAAAAGAACTAAATGAATAGGGACTAAAAAATATAATAAGAAGATTAAGCAAAAGAGAAAAATAAAAATAAATAGGAGAATCAAACAAAATTAAAAATTCACAGGGAAGAGATCTTACATATTAAAATAAAATTTAATTAATTATGAAGCAATAAAAAATTTCTAACATTACTTTTTTTCAATTTAGTTTTTCATATTTTGTAGAGGATCCTAGACAATATGAAAAAAGAAGAAGAAGAAAAAAAAAAAGAAGGACACATAGAATTGAAAAGGGAAAGCTCTTGCATGGAGGAAACTTATCCAAGCAAAAAAAAAAAACCTAATAGATAAAGAAAACAAAGTAAGTATCAAGAAGGAGACAAACCCTAGTCACCAAAATCTTCAAGTTGTTGATCTCCACCTTTGCTCAAACATCAAACACACCCACAACAACATCACATACCATCACTAGTTAGATCCTCACTTAATCAGCACTAAAACTCGCTAAAATAGATTGAATTGACAACCTATATTCATTTATAAAATTCTGCAACATAGTGTTGAAAGAGAAGAAAACAATAATAGAAACTTTTTTGTCATCAATCTTTCACTGTCGAAGGAGGTGGGCTACATCACCTGTGTAGTGTGGAAGGAGAAAAGTGAAGCGACTAACCCGCACGTCTACGTGTCTCCTCGACTCGTCTAAGTGTGCAACTACGCTTCACAATCCAACTTGTTTGTTCAAGCATGTAGCCTATGTGTTGCCATTATTTCACTCTATTTTAGTAGCTTTGATCCAGTTTCAACCAACTTTAACGGCTTATAAAGGTCAATTTTAAACCTCAATATGTGATTTACTAGTCCTGAGAATAATTTGTAACATATTTATTAATTTTTTATTCACAAATATATATTTTTTTGGATGTCGTTAATTTAAAATGGGGTGTATGATGTTTGCTAGGTTATAGTTGTTAGAATTAATTAGGTTGTATTGAATTATTTGTAATTTGCATTCCATTTTTCTTTTACATATGGATGTTCATGGAATTTTTATAAGACTTTGCATTTTAATAGGTTTTCTTCATATAATGTCTATCGATCTTTGTGAACTTAAGGATGGTATAATCCTTAAATGAGTTTTGTACTTGAGAATTGAATTTTGACGGGTGTGATTTTGTTTTTGCTAAAAGATATGTCAATAAAATTTTGTTTTTATTAAATAATCAACTTGTGGGTGGTATAATTCTTAAAATGATTTTTTTTCATGAGAAATTGAGTTTTGTCGTCTAAAAAACATAATCTTATTTTCTCTAAAAAAATATGTAAATAAAAATTGTATTTCGCCAAAGAGTCAACATGCGAGTGGTATGATCTTTAAAAGGGTTTTGCTCCCAAGAAGTTGTAATGTGAACACCTCTTAAGATACGTTAAAAGTCAGTTTTGAATGGTTTGCAACTTAACCAACAAGAACATGCCTTGAAGAACCACAGTTATACACCATGATCACCTCAACCTCATGGTTGTAAAGAAACGTAAACGAGTAGTATAAAAACACAACAAAGTTGATCAATCATTCAAAGAGTTTGCAAATTCGATCAAGAATGCTTCTTTTTTTTTGTTAAAAATAGTCTAACTTTAAAAGTCTCCACATAGAAGTATTTATACTATAAAGAATTTCAAGTCTAATAGGATATCTCTAATGGATATGGATAAACCTAGTAAATATAATGATAATAATAATAATAACAACACCAACAATAAAAAAAAAAAACAACAATGACAATAATAACAACAACAATAAAAAATAACAACAACAATAATAATACAATGAACCCAAATTTAAATAAAAGTCCTAATATGTCTAAAAAACCTAATAATAACTAAAAGATAAATAAAAAAAATAATCTAACTAATTTAAATAAAACTAAAGTTGTTTTCTTAATCTGTTGGCAAAATCTTTCCAATTCAACTTGAATCGCATTAAAAAGGAAAGATATGGATGTCTTTTTTTCAAATTTAAATGAAGGCCCTAATGCATTTTTTTTCTCTCTCATTTTAATGAATTAAAAGGCATTCCATATGTAAATGGAAAGATATGGATGTCTTCTTTTCAATTCAACTTGAATCGCATTAAAATTCGTTTTGTAGCTCCAGTTATGACCAAAATATTAACAAAATGTCAAAATTGACAAATTTGAATCTTTTTGTTACATTATTTTTGTAATGTTTGAATGCTCATTAACAAACTCTTCTTGAATATGAATTAAATTAATCAAGGCTCGTTCTTTATTATTTAGTATCTTTTTGAAGTCCACCTTAACCTCTGTGTTTTGAAGAAGTTCATTGAATGTCTCTTCAAACCTCTTAGCCTTAAGTCTTGTCACTAGAACAATTGGAACCTTTAACGAATCTCTTGATATTGCTTGGATCACATTAAATTAAAACTTTATGGTTTTAAAAAATATATATGAGATTTTATCAAAGAATTGACCTAGAGATGGTAAAATCCCTAAAAGGATTTTGTGCTAGTAAAGTCAGGACATCACCTTTTTTTTTAAGATAAAACACAATTTGTGTAATCAAAGGAAATGGATCAAAGCTCAATTTATCATTTACTATTTTTTTTAAATCCCATGCCGACATCCTAAAAAGTGAGGAATAAATCTATTTCTATATCTGGATCCCAAATCATTATTTTGGGTTTTAGAAACCATTTGCCATCAATAAGTAAACTTTGCTAAGTTCATGATCTGGTTTGTGGATTTAATAGGTTAACCAGCTTGGGTTGACTTGTGCCGAACTGAGATGTTGTGTCTTAATATTTAAGACAAAAGATGGTGTCTTGAATTTTTTTTTTTTGTCAAATTGAGTTTTGCTTGATCGTCCGGCTCATCTTTGGACCCATCAAGTTAACCAGGTTGCATCGGGTCAATCATTACATGATCTAATTTGAAACCTAGGCCACACATGTAACTGAGTCAAAGGATTTCCATTTTGATCTTTTTGTTAAGGTTGACACTACCAAAGAGTTTCATATAGCTACGATCATTGTTTTATTTTCATGTTTTTTAGTACACTCGCATTTAAATTATAAAAATGCTTTTTTATATAATTGAGACATGCTTTTAGGATAATGATTAGATGATGTCTAAAAAATTATATTCTAGTAAAGAAAATTGAAGAACAATTGAGCTCATTAATTACACAAAAGGGTTCTAATTAGAGGGACATCTTTTTTATAATATTTTAAATCATCCAAATTTATTTGGGCATGTGTTGTGATTGCTTTTTATTTTTAATAAATAAATGACATTGCGTAAAATCTTAGATTTATTTTAAATTAAAGATGTTAATAAGAAAATGAAGACTTATACTAGAAAATTAGTTTGTTTTGATTGAATTCTAATTATAACTCTTCTTAAGTAAAATTTATGCCATATTATTAAGTAAAAAAAATAAAGTTCTCTCCACAAAACAAGATTGGTTATCTTAATTTGCTAATGTTTCTCAACTTAATAACTTAGTCTTTAGTTAGCGTTAAAATCTCTTTTTAATATTTATTGATGCATTTCATTTTTGATCTATTTTATTAAACATATGCATCGGATTTTTAGTTCATGATCAAGTTTTGTCTTGCAACTAAAAAACATGTTACCAATACCTACACATTCTTCTTTTATGTTTAAACTTTTTTTTACCTAATCCACAACAAAGCATGGGCCAATTATCTAGTTGAAGCTATAATCATTGGATATATTTCTTTTTTTAATAAACTTTTTGTTGGATCTTCCTTTCTTGTTCATTTCATCATTAATGAGGTTGCTTAAATCTCTATAAGATTATGCTCTTTTTTCCCCAAAGTTATGATTTATTGGAAGGTATAGGGGTCAAGTTTAAGAAATTGAATAATCTACAAAATAAAATGTTTTTAGGAGATCATCATATGTTTAAGTTAGCAGTGATGGTGGAGGGTGAGAGCCTTAGGAAGGTGTGTTATGTGGGTGTGTCCATGCAAGGATATGATAATCAATATATTTTTCACCTATAGTTTTGAGCTATTTTAAGACAAAGATCAAGCGTGATAATGAGCCGCTATAAAGGTTGCTCTCATTTTTTGTTTTATAGGTTATATATTGTTAATGTCAATTACAAGATTAATTTGTGAGGGACACGTGATCAAGAGGTGTATCGCCATTTAGGTTAAGTTTGGTCAGTGTTTCAATACATAAAAGACACATACAAAAGAGATAAAAATATGTTTGATTGAAAAGACAATGACAAAAATATAAAATAAATTTATCTTTAAGACAGTTTTAGAGTAGATTTTTTTACTTTCAAAATATGAGGTATAAAAAGACATGTCTCATCTATCTCCATTGTCTCCATATCTTATGTCTTGAGGCAGTAGCCTAACGTTGCTTATACATGTATGGTTTGTTATTGTGGTTGATTATGAGCATACCATGTTTGACTAATGAATATTGCATTATGGTGTAACAATCTGATTTAGGTGTATCCGCTATATATAGAATTCAATCTGCATGGGATCTTAATATACCTTTTATATAAAGGTGTTGTCATGTTAAGCCCCATGGACTCCTCAAGTCTAATTTAATGGTTGATGTTGGATTTTTTAAGCTATTACCGATACTAAAATCCTAAATCAATGACCCCAATTCTAGAAAAGCATTGGACTATATAAAATTTGAATGACTATGAGTTTTATCCAAGGCTTAAGTGCTTAGATGAGTTTTATTATCTATCATGAATTTATACTCGTGTATCATGTAAGTTTTTTTCAAGCACTAGAACGTGGACCGTGTGGTCAAGGCCCATCAATTGTCATGCATGAAAGTTTTATTATCAACCCAAACTAGGAAAACTAAAGACAATTTAATTTATTAAAAAATAATTAATAGTAAGATGATGATGATAATAATGATGATGATGATGATGATGATTAGTAATATTGATAGAAAATTAAAACCACGATAGAAGGTTTGAATGGTGATTGAGATAAACTAAAACTTTTTTATGAAACTGAGATAACATAAAAAATTAAAATTTACCCTAATTAAATATATAGTTTCAAATCCATAATGACTAATTGATTAGTTTCATTACTCTACTTTTACTAAGTTATAATCAACTAACAAATAAAAAACAAGAGAATAAGATTCCAAATACTCAATATAGTAAGTTATACTTTTATTGTTCTAGGATTATTTATCCCCTTACATTGAACTGTTCAAGTCAATGTTTAAAGGAGTTTTTTTGCTTCAATCCATTAAGTTTTCCATGATTTACTCTTCAGTCATTGTGTTTTATTTATTTTAGTTTTTGGTTCTAAAAAATTATGTTATTGTAGTTGTCGCATGTGTGTGGCGTTGTGATGATTATCCTCCCGGAGTGGGATCTTTGTGGTGATGGGTGGAAAGAACAAAAAAATAATGTTTCTTATAAAAAAAATGGATTGGAGTTGCCACCTAGTATTTTGATCATTAAAAACTCTAATTGGTCTTAGAGTCTAAATAAGGAGACTGATTGTGTATAGGGATGACATATCGCTCTTAGTACATTTTACCTAGGGCAAGTTGTATTGTTTATTTGTATGATATAAACTAAGGTATTGTTGTGTTTTCTAATCGTTGGTCTGTCTAAAGTTTAAGAAAAGTCTTCCTCAGTAATGAGGTTCTTATCTTATTAGGTTAAAACCTAACTATTCTAATATCAAAACATATATATTTTGTTTTTGTATTTTTTTTAATATCAAGAATACAACTTATGTATAAGTTCATAATTTTTGATGTAAAGATAAAAAAAAATTAGTATTTTTAAAATGTAGACCAAGTTCTCATGGATTTTATAAACTAGTTATTAAATCTAAAAATACATGCACAGATATCAACAAAAATATGATTTTTTTGAATTTTTAAAGATGTTAAATCATGCCTTGTATTTTTTTATTATTTATGCAAATATGATTTTTTTTAGAGACTTGGTCATATGCACACAAATAAAAACATATTTTTTTGTATTTTCTTTGAATAAGAGAATTTTGATTTTTTGTAATTTTCTAAAAATTATGAAGAAAAGAAGATATATTTAATATTGGGTTAGCATCTTATAGTATAAGTTTATAGCCTAAATAGTAAATACAATTGTTGGAAAACACGTGAGTGACCTAAAAATAATTTTAAAATAGTACTTGAAGTTTTCAGAATTTTTTAAAAATTATTTGGGGTCTGTTTGGAAAAAACACAAAAAATAAAAAAATAAACATTGATGGAAAATCAGTAGAGTGTGCTTGTCAAACACGTCCTTACCCAAAAATCATAGGCTTAAAAAATACTTTAAGGCCATATTTGACAAGCACGTCTTATGAACAAAAAATGTGTTTTTCCTTTGCTAAAATTTCATCCAACCAAACATGACCTTAAATTGATCGGCTCAGTCCAGCCACATGGGCTAAACTTCTTGCCCCAAAGCCAAGGCCAAAAACAGAACCTAAAATCAGAAAAGAAAGAACAAAGATTGATAGAAGAAAAAAGTTTTGAATCTCGTTGAAGAACACAAAAAACACCAAAAATTAAAGTGTAATTACAATCCAGATTACATTAAACAAAAGGCACATAAAGATGCAATATAAGAAACTAAGAAAAAATAATGCATCAAACAACGACAATGAGCTCTAATATGAACAAATTGACCCTAACAATAAAGAAACCCTAGACCCAACATTCAAAAAAAATTAAGGATTAATTGATCTAAAATAAGCTTTAAGATGATCAAATAAAGCTGTAAAACAATCATGTATATGATATAGTTTCGATCAAAGCTTAACATGGAGGCTAAAACATCAACACCCGAGAATACCCAAATTTGGGTTCAAAAACATTCAAAACTAAAACCTAAAAATTCATCTCTAAACCTAGAAAGAGCAACAATAAGCTTAAACCCATAAAAAAAACATAAAAAAACCCAACAATGAGGCCAAAACCTAGTAACCCTGACTTGATCATACTTATGTATACTTTTACAAACATTAAAAACATTAATAAAACCCAGAAAATTAATGTTATAGTTCTCAACTCAAGCTTCATAACAAACATATTCTGAAATATAATAATATGAGAACATTAATTTGCCATATCTTTCAAGTTTCAAATACATGAACTCATGTTTGTTATGATTCAGAAACACACCAAAATAACAAAAATGCAAACCTAAAGTTAAACTTGCTAAATGATATAAAAAAAAATAGTAATCAAACTACTAATAAAACTTGATAAAACATTTCTTAAGCTAAGCTATATCATTATATTAACATTCATAACACATCAAATATGTTAAATCACAGAATATAGTGATATCTTAAACACAAATACCTATTGCATCTAAACTAGCAATACAATAACAATAACAAATACTCAAAAATAGATCCAAACATGGATTTATAAGCTGAAAAAAAAAAGGGTGTGTACGTTCATTAAACTACACCCCTCTATCAAAGTTTAAGAGTATACATTGTAAAGATGATATAGCTTTCTTCTCTAGATTGTTGATTTCTTTCCCTTTGATTTTAAGTACATTTTCACTTCTAACTAGTCTAGATTCTATTCCTTCATTTTGTTTCAATTTAGTGCCCTATTTTTCTAGCTTCTCTTAATCATTTATAGGATTTATTTATTAGTTTTATCAGTGTTTTCTTTCTTTCTTCTCCCCTCTTTCTTTTCTAAATCCTTTCCTTAAAGAGTTATTGTTATTTTATAACAAAATCCTAAAAAATGCTATTGCAAAACTAGGATGGTTTTGCACAAAAAATAGGTGGCTTAGGGAAGATTCATGCCCATCCTTTCCTAACCTCCCTAGAAAAAAAGGATTATGATTCTTTTATCATCTTATGAGTTCAATTTGATTAAAAGAAGACAATCACGAAGTTAATCAATCAAGATAGTTTTTCTTCTTCAATCATGGTTGATTGAGTGTACTACTTTGACGAGGTCATCATGAAAATTGGGAGATAATCATAATACCCTTAGTCTACATGAACCATGTAAAGGGGATGCAAATCTACCTTTAGAAACAAATCACATTCAATTTAAAGGCCCAGAACTCTATATTCATTGCTTGGACTATTGGCATTTGATTAGTTTTAATCTGTCAATGTAGAATGGTTGATTAGGGATAAAATCTTGTCTGATTTGTTGAAACAAAACATTTGATAGGAGTGGCTCATTCTTGTAAAAAAGATGTTTCTTAGTATGTTGGTGGTGGTTAAAGCACTTGAGGTGGTCGAAGATGCCACATTCATTCACATGAAGGTGGCAACCCGATCTGCCTTCTCAGTCGGGTAAGACAATAAAACAAGGACAAACAATGTGTCACTCAATATCTTCATTAAAAGTGAGTGACATGTTCTCTGCTTAAACTCTAAAAATTAAGTTTTTCTAATAGGGATATGAAAAACTTCAATCTGTTTCCTATTATTTCAATTTAAGCTCAAGCATTCTTAATTAAGACAAAATTGACTAATTTTATGCAATAAGGCCCTTACTTAAAATCAATTAAGATTCTTCAAGTTTGGCACCTTTTACAAAGTAGCCCTTGGTTTCCAGTTTGTTCAATTTAGTCCCCAATTAAGCTTTAAACTTTGATTTTCTTCAATATAGTCCTTGGAAAGGTTCGGTACGACCCTTAATGTTGCACGCTTTTTCAAAAATCTATTTGGCCTTGATTTTTTTAATATGGTGTTTAATTAGCTTTCAGACTTTAAAATTCTTCCAATTGAACCATTGATTACACCAATTTAGTCTTTAAAAGTTTCAATTGTCCCTAATCTTCCAATCTTTGTAAATTGATCTGAAGTAGACTTTCAAACTTAGTTTTTCTTTAATTGAGTCCTTAATTAAATCCTTAAAAACCATTAAAATTTAATTAAGTTATTGAACTTAATTAATTCTTCCAATTTTGAGCCCGAATTCATTTTTAGACTTAATTTTTGCTTCAATTAAGTCGTTAATTAAATCAATTAAACCTAGTTTAATTAAGTCCTTAAATTTAATTAATTTTTCTAATTTTGAAAATCAGATTTCAACCTTGAAATTTGTTTAAATTTAGTTTTTCATCCCATTTTGTCAAAATACCTCAATCTGACTATTTTAGTAGCAGCTTGGTTTATTATAGCTCAAAGGCTTATCTCTTTGTATCCCAAAACTATTTTTAGATTTTTTTTAATAAAAAAAGAAAAAACATTCACTTTTTATAAAAATAAATTTAAGGGGTCCAAAATTAGGTTATGACAATAATTTTATATATGGGGTGTTTTTCTTTATGCATGCTTTCATATATGTGATTTGAAAAAGATTTTTTTTACATTGCATTAAAGATTTCTATTAAGAAAATATAATTTTAGGTTATAGTTAAAAATAAATTAAAAGAACAAGGACAACATTGATCAAAGAATAAAAGACATAACAACCTTTTTTTTTTCTTTTACTTTTAAAGAGCCGCACTTTGGCCCTTGTGGTTTTTAAAATTTTCATTTTGGATATAAAAACTCATTTCTCTTATATTTCATGTAAACCCTCGGATAAAATAATCTCATCTTGATTTAGTAAAATAAAATACAATGGATGTGGAGAAAGGATTAAATTGAATAAATTAATTGGATTAAAAGAGAAGTTATTTAATGAGAGGGGTGAAACCAGTGTCTTGGTTTCGAATTAGTGCCCTGTAAATGAACTGATAGTTGGACGAGTGTCCTGGTTTGGAATCGATGCCCTGTGAATGGGCTGTTAGTTGGACCCATATTCTGGAATGGAACTGGTGCCCTAGGAATGAGCGACCAAAAGAATCAGTTATTATTGGATAAGATTGGTGTGTTGACAAGTGGGAGATTATATAAATTGATGATAAATGAATTAAAAGCAAATTGTTAGTGTAATTAAAAATATACTAGATCATCATAATTAATTTAGTCATGTTTATACAAATTAATATGTAGGTTCATCTCAGCAGTATAACCCTTAGTTGATGCATGAGTGTTCCCTCTGTATAGTCACTTAAGGTAATAGGAAAATGGAAGAATTTTCTTTTGGGTTGTATTTAACAATACTTCTAATTTGTATGTATAAAGTTCTATAGTACTATTTTGTTAAAACTTTATGTAGTATTTTAAAATTTAGAATTTACATAATTAATGGTTATCTCTTAATTATTTTTTTAAAAAAACTTCTTTGGATTTGTTTCTCATTTTTAACTTTATGATTGTGTGAATTTTACCTTAAAAGTTTGGGGTGTTATAATTTGAGACTTGAAATGATTGGAATGTTTATGAGCAATGAATAATGGATGAGTATAAGTGATTTGTCAATAACTTGGAACCTTTTGGTATAAGAAAGACTCTATCGAAATTTTGGTATAAATTTTAGTAAACTTTGTATGAGTTTAACAAAAATAAAATAAAATAAAATTTTACCATGTTTTTCCCTTTTTTATGATTGATGTGTTGGTTTTGAAAATGATGATGTTACATTTCAGTTCCTAATAATTGAGAGAGGCAAGAGAAAAACACCAATTAGAGATGGGTGAGAAGGGGAGGAGATTATACACACCAAATGAGGTCCAAATTTAGTCTTAAAATGTCCATTAACTAGTTTTGTGAGATCGGACATATCTCTCAAACCGTACATTGGAACAAGCATAAATTGTAAAGGTTGATACTAGACACATGGAACTATATTTTGATATATTATTAAGTCAAATAGATTTTGGTAACATATTAGTTCAGAAGGGTAAAGTTACTAGACAAATCTTGTCAAATTTATCAAAGTAGACATTTGTGTATTGATTGGGACATATATGGAGCTAAAGGTGGAATTTTGTTACGATTCAAGTTAGTCTAGAAACTAGACATCTCGATATTTCCAACCATATATGATAGGCCCAGTAATTCATCGAGACGAGAAAGAATAAATTGTTTGAAGTTAGGACTGAAAATCAGCCAAAAATGTGCGAAAATTAAAGATTTAAACTACTTGGAGGAATTTTGGCATGAAATTTCTTTTTTATTATCATATTTTATTTATTTATTTAATGTTCAATAATTATTTTTAATTTGAATTTGTTCTGCCCATTAGATATTGTTTAGGGGTTTATTTCATTATTGAACTTATAATTAGTTGATTACTAGTTTAGACAAATTAACTTGCAACCTAAAAGTGATCCATTAGAGTTAGTTAGAGGAGACCATATTATGTTTTTTAGCTGCAAATTTCAGCAGCAAGTTGAAGAATAAACGTGACTTTTCTTTTTGTTTCTTTGTTGTAAAACAACATTTCTTTATAGGGATAAAAATCATACACTGACTTATAGAAGATTAACTAGCTTTGTAGGGATAAAACAACATTTGCATACTTAAGGTTCTTAGATACAATGTTATCTCTGGGTCCAAGTTTTTTTTTCCAATACCTTTAGTTTTTAGATACATGGTTACCTTTGAGTCAAGGTTTTATCAAACCTGATTTTTGACTTTTCAGGTTGTTATTTACTTTGTTGGGAGTTACTTGACCATATGATCAAAAGGTCCGTATCAAGACCTTTGACCTGACCAAAAAAAATACCAATCTTGGTTTTAATGAGTTCTTCGTACAGATGAAAGTTTCATAAAAGTGGTTTGAGCCTTTAATTATACTAGGAAAGGTAGTTTGAAATCTAAGAAGCTTGTTTTGATTTTTAGTTTTAATGCTGATTAAAACTTGTCATTATGTTAGGAATGAGGTTCATAAGATATCTTTTTGCTATTTTTAAGTGAAATCATGTTGAAATTTGAGTTTGGAGGTTCAAATAAATTGGGTTCATTTGCGCGAGCCTACCTTTCCAAGTCTAGACCAACAAGTATAGCCTTTTAGTTTTAGGTGCGTCTGAGCTTGACTCTACTAGCTATTTCCTATTATTTTGTTGTTTTCATTTTTATAATATTCTAAGATAAAATTATTTTTAAATCAACTAACTATAGTGATAATTTTAAAAAATCAAAACGATGATACCATATTTTTCAAACAAGATTAGAGATTTTTAATAGTAATGCAAATAATTGCTTAAGAATAATTATATATGAAGTAATATGCATATTATTTACATAAATTTCTCATAAAGTATAAATATCTAATTTTTATTGTTAAGCTTTTATATAATTTTCTCAAATTAATTATTCTTTATATTCATATAAAAAATATCAAAAAAATAATTGTTTTTCCTTTTTATTTCATCTTGCTTTTCAAATTATTATAATTCTTTTATTAAAAAACCATGTTAGAAATAAAAATATATGTTTTTATATAAAAATAATCTGGTTTTCAGGTATCATGGTGAAATTTTTATATAAATTAAGTAAAATATACACCGAATTTTTCTTTTTGATTAAATTAAGTAAAATATTCATTAACTAAAAAATGAAAGTCGAGTATAGCAAGGAAAATTAAAGTAGTAGTCCCGTTTGTTTGTTGGAAAATAATTTTATTTTGAAAAGTGAATTTCGGGGAAAGTGAATTCCAGGAAAGTATTTTCCGATGTTTGGTAATGTAATGGAAAATAAGTTGGAAAACACTTTCTAGTGTTTGGTTATGTTATGGAAAATGAGCTGGAAAATAACTTATTAATGTTTTATTTTTTTCAAGTTTATTAAAATAATGAGGAACAAAACTCACAAATTAAAAAGTTAAATGGGAATGAAATTGAAAAAAATATAATTTCATAAATTATCTAAGATAAAATAAATAATAAAGATAAAATAAAAAATAAAAAAATTGAAAGATGAAGAAATTAAAATAATAATAATTAACATTTCATACATTATTATAAATAAAATAAGTAACAATCAAAAGAATGAGGACCAAATTTGATAGATAAAAAATTTCAATAAAAAAACGATAAGGAAAAAGCAAATAGCAATTATAAAAATAAGGACCAAAGTTAATATAAAAATTAAATTTTAAGAGATGAAATTAAAAAATAAATATTCAAAACAAAATATATATAGCAATCAAAATTTTGAGGATCAAATTTGATATAATCAGTAAATAATGACATTTCTAAATTTTTCACAACTTCCGGAAAGTGTTTTCCGCCCAAATTTTTCAGGAAAACACTTTCCTGAAAACCAAGCCAAATTTTTCTTTGATTGGAAAGTGTTTTCTATTGACCAACTTTCCTAATGGAAAACAAACACATGAAAGTTTGGAAAGTGGTTTCTCGGAAACCATTTTTTGGAAAACAAACACAGCCAATAGGGAAAATACTTTCGTGGAAACCAAGTCAAATTTTTTTTTGACTGGAAAGTGTTTTTCTTTGACTAAAAAATATTTTCTGTTGACTATTTTTTCTAATAATAAATAAATACAAAAAAATTTAAAAAGTGATTTTTAAAAACCTAATTTTCGGAAACAAACATGACAGTAGTATCTATAAGAAAAAGAAAACTCATTTGGGTGTATCTTGTTGGACCTGCGCTTCATTAGCCGAACATAAAATAGAGCCTGTATACTTTTAGGCCCAGCCCATGTATCTCTAAGGTCCAGCCGTCCAAGGTCACTCCCACGTGAGACCTTACGTTTACCACTGCGCACCGTTTTCGGCTCCCACCGTCTTCTCTTTTAGTTTTAAGAACACAATCAAACACCCTGCAAACCCTGCAAAACGAAAACAGAAACGGTTCAAACTTGGCCGGAGGCTGAAATACCGGAGACCAAAAAAATGGGAAAGAACGAGAAAACAGGACTTGGAAGAGCACTAGTAAAGCACCACAATCAAATGATTCAAGAATCCAAAGAAAAAGGCCGGTTTTACAAATCACAACACAAGAAAGTTCTCGAATCCTTCACTGATGTCACTGAAATAGACGCCGTCATGGAACAAGTCGAAGAAGGGGACCTTTTCTCCTCCTCTTCCTCCTCCGTCCACCATCCCGTCCCCAACCTCCTCATCAACCTGTAAGTGATTCATTTTGTGTAATTTTTAATTTCTTTTGACTTTTGTAATATTTTTTCTGGAATTGAACAGGGACACGGGGTCTGGAGTGAGTGATATGACGGCAGAAGAGAAGAGAGAGAAGCAGAAGAAAGAGGAGGCGTTGCATGTTAGTAGTCTTCGAGTTCCTCGCAGGCAAGTCTTTTTATTGATTGTTTAACCTATTTAAACTTTTTTTATCATTTTTTTTTTACTTTGATTGCAGAATTTTTATGAGTAAAATGTAAACTTTGTGCTGTTTAGGCCGCCGTGGAATGCTGGAATGTCGGTGGAAGAGCTAGATGCTAATGAAAAGCAAGCTTTTTTAACCTGGCGGCGGAGTCTTGCTAGGTTTGTTCTTTGATTTTGGTGTTTTGTTTCTACGCGTCATTAATAGTTAATCATCGGTGCAGGAAAGGTTGCTTAGGCTATAATAACCGAATGTAGATACTGTCTAGAGTTTCCTGTTAGTAATCCAATTATGCAGTAGCTATCTTGCTATCAATTGTATGCAAATCTCATCCCTATAATCCGTTCACTTATTCTTAGCAAATGTGTAGAGTGGTGTAAAACTGACCTTTTTCCACGTGAGCAAATAGATAAATCACTGGCTTTGCTTCCATTTACTCATTGAGCATTTTATAGTTGTTGGATTGAACCCTGTATCCAGAGCTTTGGGTACAGTATCATGACATTTTTTTGTTACCTCTTGGATCTGGATTTCATATCTCTTCCATGAAGTTGGTTCTATTTTTGCCATGCTTTTTTTTAAAAAGCAATTTTAGCATGTTCATCGTATTCTGATGCTATCAGTGCTCCTCAATTGATCATCTTACAAGTCTCGTGCTTGCACCATCTATGTGGAATCTTGGACCACAGTTTCATGACTTTCACCATCTATATTGAATCTCGGGCCACTTTTTCATGATCTTGTTTCTTAAAGATTTTCATCAAGCTCTGGTTATTCCATCCTTTGTCAACTTGTCGATGTCTGTGCTAAGATTTTTTCTTTTTCTATCTTTTGCCTTTTGCAAGACATAATATGCATATCTAATTAGCTTGAGGGGTGTGCTAGAAATGTATGGCTGGATATGGATTTCATTAGACTGCTTGTTGGAGAGGGTATATTGACTGTTATTAATTTTGTAAAAATTGTCAAATGAGATGATGACTGGTTCACATGTGGAAAATGCTTATTTTGTCTGTCAACTTCTTTGTAGATTGAACTTGAATCTGATTGATTGTCTTTTTCACTGTGAGAATGTATTAAACAGGATTTTTGTTTTACAAAAGAAAAGTATATACAAAAAAAATTGTGGGAAGTAAAATGGGAAGGTGGCCTATGCTACAAGATGATTGTCTTTTTCACTGTGAGAATGTATTAAACAGGATTTTTGTTTTACAAAAGAAAAGTATATACAAAAAAAAATTGTGGGAAGTAAAATGGGAAGGTGGTCTATGCTACAAGATGATGTTTGTGGATTAGTCAACCCAAATTCTCTTTTATCTTCAACTTAGACTGATGTTGTTAATTGTGACAAATGAATAGTAATTGGATTAGAAGGCGAAGCCTTGACCATATTGAAAGACATTTTACGTTACTTTTTCAGTGATTAGAGATTGATTAGAGATTCTATCCTTTTTTCTGGTCTATTGAGTAATTACTAATTGACTGTTCCCAAACATTCCTTTTGTTTTAATGCTCTTTTTTTGCATGGTTATTTCTTCAGCCTTGAGGAGAATGAGAACCTTGTTCTTACTCCATTTGAGAAGAACCTGGATATATGGAGACAGCTTTGGCGAGTGCTTGAACGCAGTGATTTGGTAAGCTGATTGTTGTTGAATCACATTATATGGAATAACTTTCCTTTTCTTTTCTTGTTTCTTAGTTATGTACCTTATATATATATATGAACAGCATTACACACTGGAGAATCAGATATCATATGAATATAAAAATATGAAATTGAGACTATCGAAATTACAAGAACCCTTGCCTGTAAAATGCAAGCAGTGCGGATACTGTCCAAGCGAATGCCTTAACCGTTGAGGGTGTCTTGGCCTTGACACATTTGTTCAAAGGAAACTAAATTGTATCTCTCACTGCTTTTTTGTGTTTTTTTTTTCTGGTCAGAAGAATCTAAGGTTCAAGATCCCTTATGTTGAATAAGAGGCGGGTGAGTTGGGTGCTCATTGTTGAGAATTAGTTGGACTACTATAGAACAGGCAGTGGGATTATACATATAATGCCATGAGAAGAGTGCAAAATATGTAGGATTTAAAGACAATTTGACCAATGACTGTCCAAAACAACTTTTTCCCTAGGCAGTTGCAAGATGTCATCCTTACTGCTCTTGGTTATATGCTTGGTTAAAAGGGTGGTGGTGATGTTTTTCAATATATAGAATTTTCCGATAACTTCCATTACAAGATATCATCCTGACCGCACCTTCATGTATACTATGAGGGTTGGCACATCTCTTTTATTTAGGTGTTGGGTTTCTTACACAGATTGTCCATTCTCTTTGACAATGATATTTTTAATGAGGCAATTCTGCTAATTAATGTATTTAACTTCCCTAAAACTTCTTTTGCAAGATGTCATCCTGTCTGTAAATTGTTGTATGTATAGTTATGAGGATAGGCACAAAGCATTTGAATTCCCTTACATGAAACCCTTTCCTTTTGTGCTATCCCATGGAAATTTTGACGGGTTTGTTCTTTTCAGCTGGTAATGGTTGTTGATGCTCGAGACCCCTTGTTCTACCGCTGCCCTGATCTTGAGGTAATATATACCTTTGCTTTTTATGTAATAGTGTTAAAATAACTTGACATGGCCAGGAGGATGCTTTGTTAAAAGAATTGGAATGTCCAGGACAAGCTGCAATGTTGAAAGATTTAAGTGATCCGTGCCATTTACTGGCAGTGCTTTTGGTTCTGAATTGTTATGGCCTTTCCTATGAAATTCATCATAGGAGATATTTTTTATTTAAAAGCCCCCCCCCCCTCCTGTCTCATCATTTCCACTCCCTACTTGCATGTCCAACATTCATAGAGCTAAGAATAATGGTGGAGGACGCTCCCAAATTAAGGGAAATCTCCTTGACATCGAGGAGTTTGATGTGGGATATGTATCCTTTTAACAACTTGAGTCCATTTAGTTGTTGAAGAGGCATAGTCTGTTGGTTTAAAGCACATTTCTAGAACAGTTGATGTTGGACATTCATTGGACCTCATTAAGAGGTCATAGATAATTATTAGATGGAAAATTAAAGAAGAATTATTAGATGTTGACAATACACTTTCGCTTGACTTTTTCTGCTTCCCTTCTTTATTAGCTAGAAGTTTTATGCTAGATGGTGCAGTGCAGCATGAGTTTGGTATTATGTTTGATGCAGGCATATGCACGGGAGATTGATGAACACAAAAGGACCCTACTCCTTGTAAACAAGGCTGATCTTTTACCTCTTTCAGTCAGGTAACTACACTAGCAGGTCTCTGTTGATGTTACTTGATTCTACCCTTCTGCAATATCTTAAAGTTTTGAGTTACTGGCTTCACCCACAGGCAGAAATGGGCAGATTATTTTCGCCATCTTGGGATTCTGTTTCTATTCTGGTCAGCCAAGGCTGCTACTGCAGTTCTTGAGGGGAAAATACTACAGGGCCCCTGGAATGAACAAGCTACCCTGCAAGAGATGGATGACCCTGATACAAAAATTTATGGAAGGGATGAGCTTTTGGCCCGTTTACAGTCTGAGGCAGAAACAATAGTCAGAATCAGGAGCAAATCAGTCTCCAGTGGCTCAGGCCCATCTAATTTTCAGTCTTCTGGCAGAAATTTTGCAGGCAATTCAGCTCCCAAGCATGTGGTAGTGGGTTTTGTTGGGTATCCGAATGTGGGTAAAAGCTCCACAATCAATGCCTTGGTGGGCCAGAAGCGAACAGGAGTCACCTCTACTCCGGGGAAGACAAAGCATTTCCAAACACTCATAATGTCTGAGAAGTTGACCTTATGTGATTGCCCAGGATTAGTTTTCCCTTCCTTTTCAAGCTCGAGATATGAAATGATTGCTTCAGGGGTGTTGCCAATTGATCGAATGACAGAGCACAGGGAGGCTGTGCAGGTTGTAGCAAACCGAGTTCCAAGGCGTGTCATTGAGGATGTCTACAAAATAAACCTGCCAAAACCTAAGCCATACGAGCCTCAGTCCCGGCCTCCTTTGGCATCAGAATTATTGAGGACATATTGTGCTTCTCGAGGGTATGTAGCATCCAGTGGATTGCCTGATGAAACCAGAGCTGCCCGTCAAATTCTGAAGGATTACATAGATGGGAAGCTAACTCACCATGAGATTCCCCCGGGAATATCTGATGAGGAAGGAAGCAATCAAGATGATGCGGGGCCCAGCTTGTCCGAAACACACCAGTCAGATTCATCTGATACTGAAAACCCAGCTGAAAATGATGGCAAAAATACACCTGCCCTTGAGCATGTTCTGGATGATCTTAATTCATTTGACATGGCCAATGGAATTGCTCACAAGAAGGTTACCGTTAAGAAGCCAAGTGCCTCGGCCTCAGCCTCGCACAAGCATCACAAGAAGCCTCAGAAGAAAAAGGATCGATCATGGAGGATTGAAAATGATGGTGGTGATGGAATGCCGGTTGTAAGAGTCTTCCAGAAATCGGTGAACACAGGTCCTCTCAAGACTGGGTAAGGCAACAAATAAGCGCAGGTATTTATATTACCTCCCCCTTTATCATTCTTGTCTCTCCTGTCGTTGCTGCATATGTATGGTTGACGGCTTGACGCCTAGAGGTCAGGTCTGTGACAAAGAGGGGCAAGGAAAAGGAAAGAGTAGCTTGAGCAATAGTGTTATCGAAGTCTGTAGAGCTCCTGCGCGTCTGCAAAAAGCGATAGATTGATTATATTTCTATGATGCGAATTGGTCGTAAAATATTTTTGTAATTTGTACCCAGCCTCTTATGCATTTCAACCTCAACGTTAATTTGTTGGAAACAGATAGTGCTATTATATGGTGTTTTGCAAGGAAAAAAAAAACTATTTTAAGTAGCTAGATTCTGAAGACTAATTGATGGATTTTTTTTTTTTATTTTAGTTTTTGACTCAAGAACTCCACAATATTTTTGTTTTATTCATCAAAAAGAGGTATTATTAGAACGCATCTTTCACATTTGTTCGATTCATCTAAAGGAAATAAATCTGTCGTTGCATTAATTACTATTTTCTTTTTTTATACATAGCAAACACGTATTCGGTTGTTTATTATATGGTGTCGAATAGTTAAAAATCCAAGTGAACTAAACCCTAACACTAAATACAAGAACTTTCCAAAATCTCAAGTTCCCAATGACTTTCCAAATTTTTTTATGCATGAATGCCTTCCCCCTGCGTTCCGCGCCGTGTTAATGGATGGGTTCGGCCTAGGCTTCAATTCTTGCTAACTGCATAAGAGTGTGTTTGGTATTGCGGTTGCTGTTGTGGTTGTGGTTTGAAAAAAGTTGTTTTATAAAAAGTACTTTTAGTTGAGGTTGGTTTGAAAAAATAGGTGTTTGGTTAAAACTGTGGTTGAAATT
>Ga0325404_1000701_pt1 | contig 34084 bp, 29 predicted proteins | sample PopdelMetagenome_18_FD_205664 | JGI IMG/M metagenome (GOLD analysis project Ga0325404, IMG submission 205664) | Populus deltoides microbial communities from Bellville, Georgia, United States - Xylem-Control-R1 | ecosystem: Host-associated > Plants > Phyllosphere > Stem > Wood/Secondary xylem...
ATTTGTTGAATATTTATTGTTAATGTTGAATTTACCATAGAATTAGTAATTGAATATGTTGGAATAATTATTAATTTTACTCTATTATTGCATGATTTGTGTTTAATTTTTTTCATTTATTTTGATTTTTATTCTAGAGTTTTTTTTTTAATTTATTGTTTTGTTGTATTGGCATAATTTTTGAATAATTTTTTGAATTGTAATTGTTAATGTTGAATTTACCTTAGTATTAGTAATTGAATATTTTGGAATAATTGTTAATTTTACTCTATTATTGCATGATTTATGTTTAATTTTTCCATTAATTTTAATTGTTAGTCTACAGTTTTTTTTTTATTTATTGAATATATTTTATTGTTGTATTGGCATAATTATTGAATAATTTGTTGAATTGTAATTCTTAATGTTGAATTTACCTTAGGATTAGTAATTGAATATGTTGGAATAATTAGTATAGATTGGGTCAATTGGTTGTGGCTTTTGTTAATATGTGCAGGTTTGTGGATTTGGTAGTATCCAGTATAGGGGAGGTGCTGTCAAATTTTTTTTTAACATTTTAATTTAATTATATAATTATTTGTATAAAATTGTGTAGATGCGTATAATGAAAACCAGAGCTGGTCGCTCACATACAGTCACTGCTAGTTCGTCTAGCAGAGATGATGATATGTCCTTAGGTGCCTCTCTAGAAAAGGCACCTACACCACTTGTGTCGTCAACTGATGCTGCCTCTTTCAACGCTACTTCACACCGCAGAGGCAGGGTGCCTTCACAACTGAATCAATTTACCTGCAAGTACGAGGCACAGTGGAAGGACGATCTTTCAATGTAAGTTTGTTAAGGTTTTAATTTTTTTTAACAAAAATTACATCATAATTTATGAAGTAATCACTATTTAATTTATTTAATTTACGTTCATGTTCACAAACATTGAGAACGCCCGAGTAATATCATCGGCGTTTAAATCGTCGATGGAGATTCCATTGTTTCAATGAAGTCGGATATCCAAGCATCCTGAATGGATGCCTCAAATCAATGCATGGTTTGACAAATTTCAGGTTGGTGTTAATTTATAATTTTCAGCTTATTTCTAATAAATTATTAATATAATTATAAATAAATTATTATTTTTATTTAAACTTGTTTATTTATACACAACACAAATTCTGCTGGGACAGTGAGCATAACACTGTTGTGAGGAGGGTGTGGGAAAATCACACGGCAACTAGGTAAGATCGAAAACAATACAAGATTTTTTTAGACAAAAATTTATATTTCAAAATATAATTTTTGGTTGCGTGATTTTTGGTATGAAGCACAAAAAAGGGCAAAAAAAGCTGCGAGGGATAGGGGTTTCCAAGGCTGGAACAATGTTGCGGTCTGGAGGGATTTCAAACCGATATATATCCTGGAAGATATATGGCCGCACTATCTTAAGCACGTGATGTCTGAGCGGTTCACATGACGCTCACAGTCCGGTGCTGGCAACCGAAATTGGCCAATTCATGGCTCGGTGACAACGCACACTGGCGGCTACGTTCTGTTTGCTGCACATGCGAAACGGATGGTAAAATTAATTTAAATGAAATATATTGTTAAATTAAGTTGTTGTTAATATATCTTTTTTCATTATAGGCTGCGTCTCTTGGACGTGAGCCGAGCCCAATGGAGCTGTTTGTGGAGACGCACGTGCGGAGTCAAGACCGCCAAAAAGGGATGCAACAGTTCGTTGATAACCGTGCTCAACATCTCGTGGTATGTTTGTTCAACCATTTTATTTTGTAAGTTATTATGTTTATTGAATTGAATATGATGATTACTTTTTTTATTTTCAGGAGACCTATAATAATCGGTTGAGGGAGAGATACGGGGATGATATTTGACCCATCCAGAATTCGATTCGGATTTGTGGATGGAGGTTGGATCGTCAGGTGGACCCGATAAAAATCGGGTTTACGAGCTCTCCAACACTACGGCCGACAACTTGCGGTCAACTAGTAGTGTTTCAACCGTTGGGAGCTCCAAATCAATATCGAGCTCCCAATCTAAGGAGTTCGTGGCCTTGCAGCAACACACGGCTCAGCTCACTGACAAATACGACCATCTATCAGTGGAGTACGTACAACTCAAAGCGTCTCATGCACAACAAAGAGCGGAGTTTGAGCAAATCAAAGCGTCTCAAGCACAACAAAAAGTGGAGTATGAACAACAAAAAGCGGCTTATGAACAATTTCGCGAAATGGTCATGAATATGGCAACACATAGTGGAACATGTGTGCCTAATCCTTTTTGGCCGTATAACCACCAGCCTCCTCCAGGATCTCCTCCTCCTCCTCTAGCTCCACCTTTATATTAATTTGTAATAAACATTATTTACCTTTAAAATTTCATTTAATAGTTTTTTTGAAACACATTCATTTTGTAATGAATATTATTTAACTTTGATTTTTTATTTTTTATGTTTAATATAAATTTTATTTGCATAATTTGTTTTTATTGCCATTAATTTATATAATTTTATATTATATATTCTAAATAATTTTTTAAAAACAAATTTAGAAAAAACTATTACAAAGGGTTTTACTGACGGAATGAATCCGTCGGTATTTGACAGTAACATTCACCGACAGCTTTATCGACGGACTTAATCCGTCGGCATTTGACAGTAGCTGCCACACTTACCTATGAATTTACATACAGATATATTCGGTCGGTATCGCAAACACTCACTGACACATTTACTGATGGATACATACCATCGGTAAAGCACGATATCACCGATGAAACAAAATCCGTCGGTATATTTCAAGCAGGAAACTTTTTTTTGGTGCGCAAATTCCGTCTGTAAAACCATCGGCAAATGGTTTTTTTTGTTTTTCCGATTGATATAGCGACGGAATTGGGAATCATCGACGAAAGGAAAGCCGACGGACATAATCCGTCGGTGAAGATGTCGGTAAATAAATCATCGACGAATAGCTAATCACACCGACAGAATATGTCCGTCGGTAAAACTGTGAAATCTTGTAGTGAATGGTATCATCCTAAAACCAATAAAAAATTACAAGTGTATGGTGTTGAACCATACAAAATGTTACCGAGGACTGGATCAAATGCTTATGTCATTGACATACTAACTAAATTTGGTATTAGCTTTACTTTTAATATATAAGATCTAGTTAAATATAATAGGAAACAACACGTCATAGATAATCCTATTAATACCCCCTCACCCAATCTCATTCACAATGACTCTATTAAGACTAGGATGTCAATTTTGTTTTATTTCGGCCAGAATGACTGGTATATCTCGTAACTTTTTAAAAAACAAAATAAAATAGAACAAATTTTATCTTGCTCAAAATCTCAAGTCATTCTGGATTTCTTGGTAAAATTTTAATCAAGATGTTTCGGTTGCATTATGTCCATATTGTTTGGGGTTTACAAAATTTATAGAGCTAGCACCCTTTTGCATTACAGCTTGTATGAGCTACAGAGAAGGAAAAACCATTAAGATAAAAGATACAAAATAAATTCCATAAAGTATTGATATGCAAGAACATACCTTAGGAGCCATCCAGCAAAGGCTTCCCTTGAAAGAAAGATTAGTTGTTTGTCCAACAAGCTGAGCAAGAAAGAAGTACAATTTTTATGAGCAGAGTAAGAGACAGATAAAATCAAATCTTTAATGGAAATTACAATGGTGGCTTCACATATAATTGTTGATCATTAATGCATTAAGGTAACATTAAATGATGTTTCACTCTAGCAGAGACAAAGAGTAACTGAACTAAAAGAATGTTTGATTGTATTCTACTAAAGGTTACAAAATTTCAAAAACTCGAGTGCGAACAAGGTACATTAAGCCAATAAAATTTCTTTGCACAAAAGATCACATAACCATGATTTTTTAATTTGAATGTGAACAAGGAGGAAATATATGTAAGTTGTAAAATTCTCAAAGCTTTCTTAAAAATTGAACCATCCCTAAATTTCCCCTCCTACCCTAATTTGTCAGTCGCTGCACCATCTTGCTTGTCCTTACCTCCTACGTCTCTTTTTCTAGAGTAGGCGAGGTAGAGGCAAGAGGATCATCTATTTTCAATTGTTTGATATAAAAACTGGGAAACGAGTGTCCGATCTCATCTCATCAATAAACACCATATCTTGCGAAGATAGTAATTAACAGCCTTGCCTCTTTAATGGCCTCTAGAAAGGAAATTGAGAGGAGAAAGGGAAAGGAAAGAAAATATACATGTTATAAAATAATATAAAGTTGTTTTTTGCCGTCCAAGTGCAATTTATATTTTGGGTACTCTAAAATCAAAATTTATTGTTCCGATAAGAAAAATAAAAATTAACCGGGACAGAATTAACAACCTTAATTAAAAACTTTATCTCATTATCCTTTTTATCAACATAAAAGAGACATATCGATACTATTTCGGATAAATAAATTATGTTTTACCAAGAATGACAAGACACGACAATTCTTAGTTCATTAAGTTGGGCAACCTAATTTAAACTACGCTTACGCTTAAATCACTTGAGATATATTGCAACAAATTAATTCTAATCCATGATAAACTACTAGAGTTGTCAGGAGATATATACTTGATGATCGAGTTCTTTCCAAATCCACGTCACAAGTTACATGTGTATAGTCAAAGAAGAAAAAAGAATAACTCAGCTCTTCACTATTTGATGAAAAGATTAAACACATCTAAGAAAACATACAAGTCTATTTTATAAAACTTTCATTCATTTTGTTATTGGAAATTATTTTATTCTATTTTAGACTTCATTTTATTATTTGTTTTAAACTATTTAACTTTATTTTTATGAGATATAACACTTTTGATAATTAATTGAAAAACAACGTTTTGCAAGATGCATGTCTTTCTCCTCTCCTATCTTCGGCCTTTCTTTTTCTTTCTTCTCTTTTTCCTCTTCAATTCATTAATGGCACGCATCAACAATAGCAATTAGTGGTTAGTGTTAGTAGTTTGTGTTTGGAACCAATTTGACCACCACAGAATTTTAGGGGCCATATGGGGTCCTGGCAGGCTAAGTCATCCATAGGGAGATTCGAACAGGGAAACCTCCCAGGTGGATTGGTAGCAAAACAGACAAGGGAAATACAGGGAAATACAGGGAACAAGATCATGAAAAAATCACAAGGAAAAATCTTGCTAACACGGTATAGTGTAGTTCACCTTGTTTGCCAGAATAAAACAAAATGAATACAAATACAGCACCAGTCTCCCATAATTCAGTGTTCCTCAGCATAACTTCAGTGTCAAAACCCATATCTAGTACTAACCAAAAGAATATTTTTTCTTCCAAATCAAGGATACATCCAAGAGAAATAAATACCTCATAGCCATAACATGAAAAGCTTATCACATGTGAGTGAGCTTCATGATATCCGGAAAAAATTATATAGCTATTGTGAAATTTCATTACCAGCAGAATCAATGAACTCCTATGCACCTCTGAAATGTAAATCTCAAAGAGTAACTTCCAATTATTTCTGTCAGAAATTAAATATTATATAAGATATATCCTAGCAACAACTGTTTTGTACTTACATAGGGGGTTCTCTCCCTCCTGAGCTCTTAGTGCCATAAATGGCATTTCATCTCTCAATGCACAAATGGACCCAGTTGATGAATCCCCCAGCAATCAGAACATTCATCCAGGTCTAACTCTGAGAAAATCAACTGTGGAAATGGGATGGGCAGCCACACCAGCAATTTCAAATCAAATCAATGAAAAAGAGATCCATTTTGCCTTGTAATCTCATGACATTTTGGTCATTGCTTATATGTAGAACTGCCAATCTTGCTTGACAATAGTGGCTTCTCCTTCAAACTGGTACTTGGGATGGTTTCCGAGTTGCCTGACTGGCTATCTGAGGCTCCAGGTCTCATCCAGATTTTTACATGGCCCTCTCTACAAACAGTAAGAACACATTCCTGCGTAAATACTAAACCAGAAAGAGGTTCCGTGTGAACACGGTGAGCCACTACAGGAGAAAGCTTTGGAACATCACGCATGCTAGGAGCAGGTTGCAGAGTTCCAACTGGGATAACACTGTCCCAGTGGGAAGACTGACTTCCAGTGCTGAAAGTAGGAGATCCACCAGGGCACCTACGTAATGGCACTACAATCTCATCCATTTCCAGATCCCATAAAAGTAACTGTGTGTCCTGTTGACAGAACAAACAAGTTGCAACATGGTTACTTATGAAGCCTTTAAAGGAGTCGAAAAACCGGGGAAAACTAGAAAAGGAAAGTCATAGAAGACCATACATATCACACCTCAATCTCATCAAGTCACTCACCAAAGCCTCAGTTTTAATCATACCACATGTTCTTAACTGCTGCAGGCATTGGTTTTCACTCTAGCAAAAGTACCTCAACCAGCTTCTAATACTGGTGTTTGAAAAATAAACACTACGACAGAGGTCTAATACATTGCAAATATACAAAAGCGCAGTGGACTTGGTTTTACTAAAGATGATGAGAATGTGAACTCCCCAGTTGTTGCTTCATTGAATTTGCTTCATTAATAGGCTTGTAGATTCATTGATCAATGAAGACTTGAACCGAACTTGCCCATCATGCAAAGGGTTTGGTTAAGATATGCCAGATTGCACCATGTGGGGCTTCTACCAATAAGTGATTTATATGAATCATTAATATTCTTGGTGAGTAAGTTGTGTTCCTCTTCTTGTCGTGAAAGGAAGGGACTAACCACCACCCAGAATCACCACTACCAAATATGAGCCTCTTGTACAAAAAATAAATAATAATAATAATAATGTGCCTCTCAGGACTCAACAGCAATTTGACTAAACTTAGAATCGAGTTTCTGTCTCCCCCTTTGAGTAAAATGTTATATGGAAATGAGATTAACATACATGATGGCACAGAGTTTATGTAGGATTTACACATCTACTAGAATTTGTATTGAGGTAGAATGCCTAAAAGTAGTAATTAAAAATTAATAAAAGCAATAGTAGTTATTAAAAGACAATAAGCAAGGTATGTTCATCGAATTAATGTTTTGACATAGTTTGTGTTTTTATTTATAGCAGTCGATATGTTTTTTCCATCAATATGAATGCTCCCCCTATTTCTGCAGTTTTCCTAGAGCTAAAATACAAAATATTCATCATATGGCTTATTTAGAACCATGACTGTTCGAAAGCACCCTCCCAGGATTTAAAAATCTTGGGCACCTCCACTAGAATATTAACTTAAACCAAAGTGATATATCATGCTCAGCACCCAGATATTAGTTTTTTGGATATCATATTCAATTCCTATGAGCTCCATCTGCCCTGGAACTTAAAAATGCTTACAGCTAGCTGTGGAACAAGTCAATCATGAATTGCAACAAAAATGTGTACCATACCTGACCAACAGAACCAAACCGGTACACAACATTCTCCCCTGTGCCATCTGAGTTTGGTGATGACCAATATGAATCAAAAGCCACTCCACTTACCTGCCAGCACCATCAGATAAGAACTGTATAAGATGACCAGAATCATGTAATTGACAATCAACCATGATGATTTGAGAATCTTACCCATGAATTGTGTCCTTCACCCCACGCAACAACCTTCCGATCTTCCATACTCCAAACTTGAACTAGGTCATCTTCTCCTCCAGTCAAAATATATTTTGCATCCATGCTGAGAGGGTGACACTTTTCATCATCAGTTTTCTTGAAGATGATATAAATATTTCAAATGCAAAAGACCAACAGAAAAGAAAGAATTGAAGGTTGAATGTATAAGGGTCTTAGGCTATATCAACTCAGAGTAATGGCCCTTTTCCCGTGTGTACAGCTAGTTCAAAATATTGGAAGAAAATTTTCAAAAGATAGCAATAAATTATGACTTGAAAACTGGTAAAGCCAGTCACCTCCAAGCACAACATAGTAGAGCACCATAATAACTTTTCCCACCACATATAAGTTGTTCTTTTGAATAGTCAAAGACTCGCAAGTAACCTGCACTAGCAAAACACTAAGATCAATTACACTACCTACCAACGCAGAAAAAAACAAGAAAAATACTTGATGCAACGATATGTACAGTGTTATACCATCTCTTCCAACAGTTGCTAAATAGGCCCCTTCATTTGAGAAAGCAATGCCATTGATTGAACCTTGGCAAATATGCCATCTGGCAATTGGGTTACTCTGCATGCAGTTTGTAGGAGTCATGGAAAGAACTGCATATTTAGTTGGATAAGTATTTAAATCAAGATATAAGAAGGAGAAAACTATTCTATCACTAGAGCAGGATGAAAGCCTTTGGATGGGAGATTTGAAGATAGGAAATGAGGAATGGACATGCAAATCTAACAAAAGCAGTTAACCGCATATGTATACCATCCAAATAAATAAACCAAGATAAACACAAGTGGGCATGGGAAATTGGAAAAACTACAAATGAGGTTGAGCGACAGAGCCCTGCTTCACTGATCTCTCCATTGGCACAATATAATTGCTGCAACCATGTAAACATCAGTTGGGTTAAGTCCCAAGATGTTAGGAACCTATCAAGCACGCTTCTTACATTTAGAGTAACCAAATAGGCATGTTCCATAAGCAATTAACAAACCTAAAATCTTGAATTATTTAATTCATAGTATTTCAACTATACTTTATACAACAGTAAACTTAACTTTAAAACTCCAATGTTACCCTTATAGTATCCAAAAAGTTTCAATATTAACCCTGACCATTAAATAGCTATCTGAATTTAATGGAAGGCTCAATTTTACAATCTTTTCTTTCTTATTTCACTTGTCTCTCATCCTTTCCTCTCAAATCCCAATATGTGTGATACTTTCTCACAAAAATACTTAAATGAAACCTTTAAAAAGTCGAATATAACTTGAAAGGAGGGTTTACCACAGGGAACTTCATGAAAACCAGAGGGGTGATATTGAGAAATTTTTAACTATACAGACAGAGAACATTGATGAATCTATATGGGCATAAGTATAGTTTACTCTTTATATTACTTTATACTACAACTGCATCCATGAATCCAATTTGTTTAACACCTGAACAAAGCAACAATGGCAGTCATAAGTTGATAATACCCACAAAAACATGAGCACATGCAAATTACACACAAACATGCACAAATACATGTATTCCAAGATACATATGATGAAAGTTAACCAATCAACACTAATTGTTAAGCAGCAGGCTTGACTGTGAAGAATTGTCCCAGCAGTCAAGCACATGACCCTCCATGTACACGAAGAAAACAACAGCATTCACTATATTGATTATAGGTGTAGAGTGAGATGATCAGTGTCCAGTGAAGCCACTGCTTTCCACACAACAGTTAGAACAATACAAGAGTGAAAACTGAGATGCCAGATAAAATCTCCAACGATAATGGAAGAGAGTAATTATTGACTAAAAGAATGAACCTAAACAAGCAAAACATAATGTTGCAGAAAGATTTAAAATCTCAATCATGGTGTCAGTTGCACATCTCTACACTTCTATGTATTACATCGAACTTACCTTGGGAACAAAATGCAAAATGGTGTCATGTCTCATGGACATTTGAACAATACTTGGCTATGGTATTTATTGAGGATCTACCTAATAAAGGGTGAAGTAATAGATACATGGATCTACCTAATATATGTAACTTACAACAGAGAATAATTTCTTGCTGATTTTAAAAATAATTCCTAGTTAAAAATTGCTTGCACCATTAGAAACTTAGTTTATGAAGCATCAATCAAGTAAGACTATTACATAGTACTTTAATTCCAACAAGACAAACTCTTCTACCTTACTGTAGCGGGCATGTGAAACAGAGAATTGAGTTTGATCTTTGATAACAGGGAATGAAGAATCACCAGCACCATCCTTGCTCTAGAGGAAAAGAAAAGTAATAGAATAGATATTAAGATCTCTTAATACATCTTGAACTAAGAAATTTTGGGAAGACAGGACAATGTAATCCTTTTCATGTTGGAGGCTTACCTTTTCATAGACATACAAATTACCATCAGCATGTGCAACAACAAAAGCACCATCTCCTCCAGGAACCCATGCAATACTCATACAACGACTGTTGATAATAAGCAGCATTAATTAAATTGGTTTTGTACATAATACTCAATTATCATAAGTGCAATGTGTATATATACATATTTATACATATGTTAACTAAATGATTTTTTTATCCAACATCTCCACTCGGGGGATTTTTGTTCTTTTAATTCCTAAAAGGGGAACCAAGATTTCAGAGTTTCTAGAAGATATCAAGCAAGATCAACAAACCATTTTGAGTTTATATGGTGTGGATTGCTCGAAAGCTTTTCTATTTGTAGCCTAAAGAAAGTTCTGCACTGTTAGGAAAAGGTTACCCACACAATACAAGCACTTGGACATTTCAAGGTCCATTTATAATTGATTTCACAGGGAATAGCATTGGCAGCACCCAGTCATGCAGGCAACAAAAAGAATAACTTTTTATGCATTTTAGTTCGACTCTACAATGCAAGGGTATCTTGTGCTTTGAAGATTTACAGGGATGATTTCTAGAAATCCCACCAATGTGATGCTAGCTGCCCTTCCCATTCATCCCCAACTCCATTTACAAACCATATAAACTGTTATCCTTGAACCTAAACCCTTGAATCTCAAATTTTCTAATCCATAAACCATTGAAAAAGACTTGTAGACTACAAATTCAAATATGTGCTATGTCACTCAGTGGTGCATTCTGATAACAGCCCAGAATCCATCCACTGGAAGCTTTCCCAATTTCCTAAGTAATCATAATCACTCTTGAAAGATGAAAGAACTGATAAACATGGCTAATTAAAAAACCTCACTTCATTTTCTTACTTTGCAATCAAATCATCCCACACCAGTATGACCTTGATCCAAAATATATCTAGGATGTTGAGAATAATCATGCCTATACCTCATAATGAAAACAAAAGAGAGTATCTTTGCCCAAACCATTTTCCTTTGTGTGCAACCTATCTTTGATATTTTGATGATTCATGAGTCATAAATATTCAAAAGTAAATTATGAAATGAAAATTATAAAACTGTTCCTTAAGCAACCTTACTTTGTAACTTGCATTATGATCAAGTCACACTGATTCTCACAGCTCGTTGAAGTTATGCATGCATGTGATATTTTAACAAGAAGATCATCAGTTAAATAAGACAGCCTGGAAGTGCAAGCATGCATGATAAAGAAATGGTCGAACTATGAAGGCACTATAGATATTCTTGCCTATTATTAACAGAACCATCTTTGTTATAATGATGGGCCCCAACTAGCTTTTTTCCAACATCCTGTAATTGCTGTCTCAGTGACACTGAGTAGACTGCAATAAGAAAAATATAGCCACTAAAATCAGAAAGCTTAAATTTTCAATAAAGAAAAAGAAGTGCAATCCAACCTCGAGTTAAGATTTTACCATCCCCAGAACTGAAGCCAATAAGCAAATCATGTCCATCCTTAGCATCTTGATCAAAGGCATGGCACACAGGATTTGAATTACTAAAATGGATCGATTTTATTGGGTCCTCCTATATTCAAACAAAGAACCTTTTAAATGCCTCCCCATTGTTTCCATTAAAAAAGACCAACAAAAAATATAAAGTTACCTTATCTTGAGAATTTAAATCAGTTATAAAGATGGCATCCCCTACATTGAAGATCAAGTAAGTCCCTTTCCCATCAAAATTTGAATTGATCATGGAATTACTTGAGCATGATGTCCCCAATGATCCAATCCTACTACTACTACTACCACTACTACTACTACTACTAATACTTTTACTCCCACCATTCCCTCCAACAAAGCTAAGCGCACGGCTTCCATTACTAGCACCCAACAACCTAGCAGCAGCTGATCGTACACCACTGCCTGTACTGAAACCTGAAGGTGGGGCCATCGGTGTTGATGGGGCAGGCTTGTCCTTGATAATAGCTAGGGTTCCCTGTTAATCAAATTTGTTTTCAAAAACTGAAATTGAGACATCAATAAAATATACAGCTAGGCATTATCAAATTAACTAAAAGATGCCTCTAACACTGACGATAGAATATCAAATATAGCAGATAAACATGTACATGTTGATTCTAACAAGCATATTACGGTGTTGATAAAAAACCCTTGAAATTAATGAATTATTAATGATAAAACAAGATAAGAAAAACCATTCAACAAATGTAATGACAAAAAATTATTAAATTAGTGAGCCAAAAACCAAAAAACAAATATTCTTAAACCATTCGGCTTTTAACGAAATGGGCAAATCCCAAAACGCTTTGAGACAAAAATTAACCCCAAAAAAAAGTCGAAGGAATCGGATTAACAAAATGGGTATTGATATAAGAACTCAAAAATGAAATGGAGTAGATAGAAAAGAGAAAACCTGAGTAACAGTTTTGCCATGGGCGTAGTGAAGGAGACCAGAAGGATGTGTCTTTTCATAGTGAAGCTTATAACGTCCTTCTGGGGTTTTAAAATAAGTCTTTAATCCCGGTGATTGCGTGTTCGCCGACGTCGATGACGTTGAAATCATGCCGTTGCTGGAGTTGATCATGCTGGTCTTGCCTTCGATTACTGTAAACCTTAAAGCATCTGATCATGACACTAGGGTTTGGTCACTCTTTTCTTTCTCCAAAAAAATCAAGGAATTAAAACAAATTTCTTGTAGTTTTTATTATTATTGACGAGCAAACTGTGTTTTTTTTTACTTTTTTATGCTATTTATGGGTCTTCTTGGAGATCAGGACGGGGGGGGGGGGGGGGGGGGGGGGGGGGGGGGGGTGTGGGGGCGCGGGGTTGTATCCTCTGTTTTGGGGATTATGAGAAAACGTTGTGGATACTGCTGTTTTACGTTTGTTATTTTTTAAAGGCCGTTGTGTTTGACTTCTAAGTTTTGAAAGTCAGTTGAATAGACGGTGGAGATGATAGAGAAAACGTGTGCTGGGTTTTGAAGTTCTGGCATGTTTGGTACAATCGTGTTTTAAAAGAAAATTTAGCTTATTATTATTTTTTATTTTTTTATTTTAATATCATGATATTAAAAATAAAAATAAAAAATATTATTATTTTAATGTATTTTAAATAAAAATATATTTTAAAAAATAACTTTTATTAGACTTCTAAACATTTTTTTTAAAATACAGCATGTTAGAAGAAAAAATGATGTTAATATTAAGATAGTACTTAAAAAGTTTCCCACACAGTATTATATAAAATTTTATAATGTTTGGAAATATGGTTGAAATTTTATTTTTTTAAAATTTAAATTTTTTTATTTAAAATTAATTTTTTTATGTTTCTTATTGTTTTAATATACTAGTTTTAAAATTAATTTTTAAAAAATAAAAAAATATATTATTTTAATATATTTTTAAATATAAATTATTTTAAAAAATAATTATTATGAAACTGACAAACACCGTAATTAACTTTATGATATTAACATTATAACATGTTGATGTTAAATTAGATTAGGTTTAAAAATAAAATAGGTTCAACTATTAGTTATAACACTTATAGGAAAAATAACAAATGATTATTAGGTCAAGTTTAGAATAACTGTAATTTTTAATGTAATTTTTTTTATTTTGATATAAAGTTTTTTTTTTGTAATAGTAGCATGGTTCATTCATTAAATAAAAAGAACTATAAATAAGAAAAAAAATTGTATTTTCTCATGCATTTTTTTAATTTTGACAACAAAAAACCAATTAATGTGGAGCATTTTAAGCAAAAACTCATTATAATCATGAAAGCAATTTCAATAAAAAAAATAAAAAATTATAAATTAATCATCTTATGCAAGAACATGAAAAAAAAAATCAAAACAATAAATTTTAATATATATATATAACAATAAAAAAAGTTAAGGGAAAACATTATTTTATTCTAACTCAATATTAATGAGCCAATTATTCAAAAAATTTGTGGATATCATGCCAATATATAATTATTCATAAAGAAAGCAATAATATAATTGTAAAACAGTTAAATTTCAAAAATAAAATAATAAAACAATAAAAAAAAATATTAGGAGTGTTGTAACCTATTTTTGGATCCCCATATAAAAACAAAATAATAAATATATAAATATATGGTCGGAAGAAATTGAAAAAATAATAATAAAAGTAAGAGGCTGGAGCGCTCAGGAAATGGTCAGAAAAATTGATTAAGGAGGTTCAAAAATACAAATATTGAAATTTTGACAATATATACTTGAATGATGAGAGCCCTGTTGGAAAAAAAAAATTCAATTTGAGGAGAAAAGTCCAAAATTAGATGTTTATAGACTCAATTGGATTTAATTGAAGGTTTAATTGAATTTATAGAGGGTTTAATGGCAAGAAAATTGATTTTTAAGTAAATTTGGGCTTTAATTGGAAGAAATTAAAGGTCAGGGGTCAAATTATAATTTTAAAGAGTTGATTTGGTCAAATTAAGGGCTTAATTGCATGAATATTAAAGTTTGGTGGCCAATTAGGGACTTCATTGCATAAATCCAAAACCAAGGATCAAACTGGAAAAGGCGTGTAAATAGAGGGACTGAAATTAACCGAATCAGGGACCAAATTGAAGGAATTTAAAGTTTATTAATCAATTAAGGGTCAAAATGCACAAATTCAAAACCAAGAACTAAAGTGAAAAATGCAACCAATTATAGGGTCGGCAATTAAAGTTGGCAGGGATGCAATTGAATTGATTTTTAAAATAAAAATTGCATTTGAGGACTTAAATGAACAAAGGATAAATTGAGGACTAATTTGGAAGTTGACGGGTTGGCACCATATTTTATTTAAATGATATGATAAAATATCGCACTCAACGCCAACAGAAAAGGAAGAGAAAAAGGAGAAACGAGAGGAAAAGAAAAGAAAGGAGATGATAGAGAGAGGAAGGAAAGAAGACGAGGAAGTTTGAAAAAGGGGAGAGGGACTGTGAGAGCTAAGTGAGAGGGACGAGACTGAAACAGAAAGAGGAACGAGAGGTGAAAAACAGACAGAGAAGAACAAGAAAAAAAAAAGGAAACATAGCAGAAGAAGAGGAGAGAAAACAGAGGAGAAGGGTATATCAGTAACCTCTATCTCCACCGTTTGAAATAGCAGCACTGCCACCTAGAGCTTCTATTCGTGAGTCACGTCCTCAGCCAGACCAGCAAGGCACCGCCTCCTCCGCGCCAGGTAACTCTTCTTGCCCCTCCACTTTTACTTCGTTTTTGGCTTAAGCTCCTCCTGCATGCAGAACGAATATTGTTCTGCATGCAAAAGGATGGGAGGGGGGGAATAATTGCCCCCCCCGCCCCCCCTCCCCCCGTTTTTATTTTCTGGTTCTGGCTTAGCCCTGATATCTAAGCCGGGTCCGGCCTAGACCAAAAGAAACAAAGAGGATTGTTGGGCCGAGATCGGCCCAACCTTTTGGGCTGAGTCCGGCCTAGTTAGCTGGGCCGGCCCAGCCCATATAATTATAACGTTATATATATATATATATTCTGAAAAATCCTTTTAAAAATTTGTGATTTTCCCGCATATTTGTTTTTATCAAATTTGCTTAATATTGGTTTGTATTTTTATACCATAAAGATACAAATCCGGTATTAAAATATTTGGTTTTCATCAAAACATTGCAAAAAAATTATAAACAAAATTTTTTTTTGTTCTTTATGCATACGACCAAGTCTCTCAAAGATAAGAAAAATCATCACATCGTATTTTCATACAAAGAAAAAATATATCATATTGTTTTTTTATATATATACATAAAACACAAAAAATTTCAAAAATAGGTTTTAGCATGCACTTTGGCTTTAATAACAAGTTTGTTAGAGCCATAAGAACTACGCCAATATTTCAAAAATTCCAAAAAATATTTTTGTTTTCTTTTAGTATCTAGGATTATGAATTTATACGTAAAACGTATTTTTGATATTAAAAATGTAGTTTTTTTTTATATAGACGTTAGAACGGCTAGTTTTTTATCCGATAAGAAAATGACCTCCGTACTGAGAAGGACTTTTCTTGAACCATAGACGGACCAACAATTAGAAATATAAATAACAACTTAGTTTTTTATCAGACAATCAAACAATGCAGCTTACATTAGGTAAGGCGTATTTGGGGTGCTAATACCTTCCCTTTACGCAATCAGTCTCTGTACCCGATCTCTGAGACCAGTTAGGGTTCCTAATGACCAAAATACTAGGTGACGACTCCCATTCCATTTTCCACCGATAAAAGACAAGAATTTCTTGTGTCCTTATATTTGTCGGATAGATACATTTAGATGAAGTGGAATATTCGTCGTGACGCCGCACACGTGCGACAAAATGACGACTCCACTGGGGACCTTGTGGACTAAACTTTGTTTTTGTCTGATAATTATGTTTTATTATTTGGTTTGCGTGTTTACTATTAATATGAATTTCCTTTATTTATTTTCTTACATGCTTTAAATTATGTACATATTTGTTCATGTATTGTATAGAATTGTTTTATGCATCACATACTTTAATTTTTGGGAAGCACACACAAGCCTTAAGTTGGGTGGGGGATTAGCAATCTACCCTATGACTATTGGTCAGGGTTTAGATGCGTGAAACACTCAACTCATATCTGAGTGCCTGCTTGGTAATGGTGGACATACGTGCTTTAACTGTTTTTTACAACGCCCCCATACTATCTTTACGAAGACCGTAACTGGGCATTTATAAGACCCCTTCAAGACTAGATAGAAAACCTACCTGTTCTCACGTAATAAATAGAGCTTGTCCTTAGGATATGTATCTTACTTTCATTTGCATCAAGATTAATAATGTTAAATTCATCAATCCAGGTTTTTGAGCTTAAACCATGACTAAGTACCTATCTTTCCAAGAGTTTGGGCAAGAATCTGAGTCGACTCAGGTAGCTGAAGGAAAATGTCCAAGAATCGATGCTAGTGGGTTGCCTTGCATTACCAAGATAAATCACATGGTAAATGACTTGGGGAAGTCGTTGTCTATTATGGGATATGTTAATGAGACTCTTTTCGAAAGGAGATATGGGAGAATCGCACAACTAATGAGGTTACCCATACAAGCAGCAGCAATCAAAGCCCTACTGAACTTATAGGATCCTAATTATCGATGTTTTACCTTTGGAAACATTGATATGACACCTATCTTGGAGGAATATGAGAGGATCCTGGATTTTCCAAATAACAGCCATAAAATTTACCTCAAATAAAAATTTGAAGACACAGCTTCAGAGGTAGTCAATTTATTAGGCCTAGGAAAGATCAGCCAATGCAGAGTAGCTGATGGGGGTTTCAAATGGAAAGTCATTGAAGCCAGAATGAAGAAAAATATCGAGGAAGGCGAGTTAGGAGATGAACGGTACAGGTTAGTGGCATTCGCCATCTTTGGACTAGTATTGTTTCCATCCGAAATTGGGGTCATCAGTTTGGAAGCCGCGAATGTCTTCATGGAATACGAGCATGACCGAATCAATCCTTTTTCAACCATTTTGGGAGAAACCCTGTTATCACTCAACCACTACAGAATGCATGGAAAAAGGAGCCATTTAATGTTGCATCCATATGTTGTATTTATGGATTATCAGTCATATCAAAACACCAAGGGACATCTTTAACAACTTCTGGTGGTTTGACCTGTGACCATTAAAAGTTACCATGGAGGAGACTTTGGAAAAACTAGGATGAGAAAACATGGATAGATAAATATACAGCATTGCCACGAAGCAACTTCAAATGGAAAGCACCATGGATGAACAATGTCATTTGTACAATGAGCTGTGGAAGAAAGATATGGGTTCCCCTGATCGGTGTAACTGGATACATTAGTTATGCACCTGCACTTGTAACAAGGCAGTTGGGTGGAATGCAGTACGCACCAAGAACTCTGGGTTTAGCCGATTTCATAGGTTTATTCAAGCAGTAACCATTCCTTGAATAGATGGAACTTATCCTATAAGATTGGGAAAGACCACTACTAGTAAAATGGGAAGAAGGAAGCAGTTTCGAATTGTCATTCAGCCAAAATTATACAATTTGGAGAAATAAAGAGCATTTTAAAGTGATACGATTCTCAACACCTAAACATCCAGAATCAACAATAGAGCAACCAAAAAGAAAAAGAACGGATAATGAGGAAGAGTTAAGAAAGCAGCTAGAACAACGTAGAATTGATCTTAGCAAAAGCAAAGGGCAGCAACAACTACTAGAAAAGCAATTAGAGGAAGAAAATACGATGAGGAATTACTTAAACCAACAGTTGGAAAAAAAAAGGATAAGCAACTAACATCTTTTAAAGAATGGCAGAAAAAGGTCGAGGTAGCTGAAGAAATAGCAAAAGGGGTCCAGGCTTAGTTAAGGAATCGAATAACTAAATATGATGACCTGGTTAACAAGAATGGGCTCACAGAAAGAGAGTTGGCCAAGGTTAAGAGATCAGCAAAGGGCATAATGAATGCTGATAAAGAGATGATGGATTCCTTGAAGAAAGAAATGACCAGTCTTACAAAGAAGGAGGAAGTTGAAAAAGAGAAGAATCGGTTAGCCCAGATAGACATAGAAGAGGAAAGAAGGATCAGGGCTCAATATATGGTGTAGTTTGAGGAAGAGAGAAATACAAGCCACTAAGTCTGATATGAGAGATTACCAGAAGAGAGCTGAGTCTTCAAAGGGAAGGATAATGGCTTTACAATCCAAGCTCGAAATACGAGAAGAAGAGCTAAGGAAGTTGAGAAGCCATTACTTCGAGATGGAAGAAGAGTGGAATAAGATTAAGCAAGAGTGTCAAGAATGTCAAGACTACATGGACAACTTTACAGTTCAAATTAACTCCAAAATAACTGAGCTGGATATTGAGAGGGAAGAACTGCAAAGGGCAAGGGATAAGTTGGCACGGTTGGAGGCTATGGTTCGAATATTGGAAAGAAATAATGAAGCCTTAAGAACCAGCAACGAAGTGATAATCATAGATAACACTGTATTCCATGATAAGATAAGACATATGACAAAGCAGGTTGAGCAAGTAGCCCATTGTGCGGAAAGGTTGCAACAACAAGCCACCCAAGTTGGAAATGATGCTGCAAAGTATCGAGAGTACATGGGGGCCATCAACTCCTTTATTGGGGACTTAACTAATAAGGGAAATGCCTTTTAAGGGTAGCAATGTATAAGGCCCCTTTTTATTTTAGCTTTGTATGAGCGACTGTTATTTATAAGAAGGCCATGACCTATCTTTCTTTCTAATGTGTTTTGGTAAGCTACCATGATAAGAACTTGGCAAACCCTCATTTACAGCAATCAGTTCGACTCATAAATCTTGCCTAAAGGATTATAAAAGTAATGTATTAGCTCTAAAATACACATCATATGTGCATCATATTTTCATCATGTATTTGTTTATAATTTATCATATGCATTCCAGATTGTGAAACATAGGTCCCACATCCAAAGTCTATCACATCCGATCCAGATCAAGGATGGAGAACGAAGAGAGAGCTCACTTAAAGTCACTTTATCAGACCGAATTAGAATCCGTAAAAAATGAAGTTGCTCGGCTGACCGACCTACTCGAGCTACTTCTAAGAGCTAAGAATGGGGAAGGAACATCCACACAACCCCCTGCAGGAGCGCCAACAGCTCATATCCCTCAAGCATCTCAAAACCAGGGGCAAATTCAGCCAATGAACAACACTTTATGCCCATCACCCTTATCCAGCCATTTCATGCTCCAATCATTGTGGAATTAATGGTGGAGGGAACCCTGGATAATAGGTCTACCAGTTTGATGGACCATAACATGCTATTTGCTTTGGAAGAAAGATTAAGGACAGTTAAGGGTAATACTGGTTTGACCCCATGTGAGTAGCCGAAGTATGTTTGGTACCAAACATCGTGGTGCCAAAGGATTTTAGGATACCAGATTTTATTAAGTACACCAGTTTGGAATGCCTAAACACTCACCTTCGATCCTATTGCAACAAAATGACTGAAGTAATCCCTGATGATAAATTGCTAATCTATTTCTTTTAAGATAGCCTTGCAGGATCTGCTTTGAGCTGGTACATTAGGTTAGATAGTGTCAGGATCAGGAGCTGAAGAGATTTGGTGGAGGCTTTCCTTAAGCAGTACAAGTTTAACTTGGAAATCGCTCCAGATTGAACAAGTCTAATGTCAATGGAGAAAAAGAGCCAAGAGTCAGTAAGGGCTTATGCACAAAGGTGGAGGGATAAGGCAACACATGTCCAACCCCCTTTAATAGAAACAGAGATGGTGACCTTGTTTGCCAATACCTTCAAGGCACCTTATTATGAGCATCTAATGGGTAGCTCATCTTAGCATTTCTACGATGCGGTACGCATAGCTGAAAGAATAGAGCAAGGGATTAAAGCTGGATGCATAGCTGAGCCGTTAGAGAAGAAGGGTTTTATTAGAAGGAAAAGGGAAGGTGATGTTAACAACTTGGAAAGTGGGTACAAGGGCAATAAAGTGGATTCCCATAACCCACAAATACCTACCTCTCAATTTTCCCATATGAACTTTAGTAAACCTTTTTCTCCTAATTGAACAAATAACAAGTCAAACAACCAAAACAACCACCAAAGATAAAATACAAAATACATTACAGAACAATTGCTGCCTTTACCTATGCCTTTGAAAGACTTATATGCCAAACTACTAAGCATTTGACACATAGCTCTTATCCCCGTATTACCACTTCAACCACCATTTCCCATCTAGTTCAAGCCCGAGTTGACTTGCGAGTACCATATTGGTAATCCCAGGCATGGTCTTGAAACGTGCTACGCTTTCAAGAGGAGGTTGTTGGAGCTCATCAAGATAGGATGGGTGTCATTTGAAGACACACCCAAAATCAATTCAAATCCATTGCCTAGTCATGCCGCAAGTAATAATGGAGTGTGCATAATAGAAGTCAGGAATCAAAGTAAGGCATTAAAGGTATCCATGAAGAAGTTGTATGGCATGTTGGTACAATTAAGATTTCTAGAGATAAATGTTGAATGCCATTTGAAGGGATGTGATTATTGTGAGTTTCATGGAAGAAGGGGACATCATATTGAGGATTGCATCGAGTTTCGAGAAAAGATTGTGAAAATGCTGATAATGGGGGAGTTGAGGATTGAACCCATGAGAGGCAGTCATGAGGTGAGTATGGCGGAAGGCCAATATAAGTTGTCAGGGGTATGTAGGATCCAACAAATAATTAATGGGCCACCAAAATTGATCTTGGCTAAACCTTCCTACACAAAAGGAAATCATAATGCCATGCCTTACAATTATGGCTATACCTCTAACATCCAAGTCATTATTCCTTCATTCCAAACCAAGATTAATGGGATGACTCTAAGTGGCTGATGCTTCACACCTGAAGAGTTGAGGAAAGCAAAAGGCAAAGAGGTGGTAGATGTCAACCAAGAATTAGAGGTTAATAAGCTAGTGTCTGAAGAAGAGTCAAATGAATTTTTAAAGTTGATAAAGCACAGTGAATACTGCATAGTAGATCAACCAAAAAAGACCCCTGCTAGAATCTCCCTTATAGCTTTGATACTTAGCTCCGAGCCGCATCGAAATGCCTTGCAAAAGGTATTGAATAAGGCTTATGTGCCTCAAAACATTGAGCAGAAAACTATGGAGCATCTAGTTAGGAGAATTCATGCGATTGATTATTTTTACTTCACAACAGATAAGCTAGGTGCTGAAGGAACTGGACATAACAAGCCCTTATACATTACTGTTAGGTGCAAAGACTGCCTCATAGGAAAGGTGCTCATTTATAATGGCTCGGCTCTTAACGTGCTGCCAAAACACATGCTGAAAGAAATGTCAGTCGATGAATCTCATATAAAGCCAAGTACCATGATGGCAACAACATATGATGGCTCACCTAGACAGATAATTGGGACTTTAGAGGTGGAACTATATGTGGGACCATAAATGCTCCTTGTAACGCTGCAAGTTATGGATATCCACCCTTCATATAACATGTTGTTGGGAAGGCCTTGGATTCATGTAGCCAGGATGGTAACTTCATCATTACACCAATGCTTGAAGTATATCATGAATGGGATGATAGTAACTATCAAAGCTGAAGAAACAGTATCTATGATAAAGAACGTAGTTATACCTTTCATTAAGGCTGTAGACTGCAACGACAAGAATGTCTATGCTTTCGAGATTGTGAACACTGATTGGGTTCCCGAGAACATAATATTAAGAAGGCCAAAGATCTCAGAAGCAATAATAATGGCTACTAAATGCTTCTTAGATCGTGAAATTCCATCTCCGTATAACCTCATCACCAGAATTCTGTTAAGGTCTAGTCTTATAAAGATGAAACATGTTGATCAAAGATTTGGGCTCGGGTATATGACTAAAGAGAAGGATTATCAATGGGCTACTGGTAGGAGAAAGGAAAAAAAAAGGGCCAGGATTGAGGGAAGGGAGCCTGAATGGGAAGAGCTGGAAATCCCTCCCCTTAGGGTTTCGTTCCCAGAGGCTACATATGTAATGTAACCTGATAAAGGTTTGGAAAACCTTGGTCAGGAATTGTCAATAATGCATGTGAACACCATGGAAAAGGGTAAGGTCGAAGGAAGTGACAAGAAAACACGGGTGGGGAAGGAAGATGAAGCACTGCCACAACTAACTGTCTATACACTAGAAGAAGTCTCCACCAAGACCTTTGTGAGCTCAGAGTGAAAAGTTTCAGAACTGGGTGACCCAAGAAGCTCCAGTAGTTTTCAAAATGTAAACCAACTTTGTTTGCCTTAACATGCTTTTGTCATTGCTTTTGTTTGCTTTTTATTTTCTCTAGTTGACAATCAAGGCTCATGATGTCAGCTAGATTTTATGTTTGTCATTGAGCCCACCTTTTCTTTAAATAAATGATGAGATCATGCACTTTTCAAAATTGTCTTTTTTATGCATTTACACCAAACACTTCCCGCTTTCAGGAATCCTGAAAACGGATCTCCTACGACATCACATACATTTAGCATCAAGAATAAATGGTCAAACTTGAACAAACATGTGATAGCTATGGAAGAAGAAGAGTGGGATGAAAGTAATATCAGTGAATTCACCAAGCTAGTGGAACAACGTGAACAGACTTGGAAAGCCGCCACAGAGGAACTCGAAACCATAAATATAGGCGGTTATCAGCTCAGGAAAGAGTTGAAAATAGGTAACTTAATTACTTTTGAACAAAGGACGAAAATGATCGCCCTACTACAAGAATATTCAGATGTTTTCGCTTGGTCTTAGGAAGATATGCCTGGCTTGGATACAAATATTATAGTACACAAGATACCATTGGAAGAAGGTTGTAAACAAGTCAAGTAGAAGCTGAGGAGGGCCCACCTAGATATCTGGATCAAGGTCAAGGCATAACTCGAGAAGTAGTGGAATGCTAGCTTTCTAGAAGTAGTTAGATACCACAATGGGTATCTAACATTGTTGTCGTAGGAAAAGATTAGAGTTTGTGTGGACTTCTAGAATTTGAATAAAGCTAGCCCTAATGATGATTTTCCTCTACCACACATAGATGTTTTAGTCGACAACGCTACATGAAGTTCCATATATTCCTTTATAGATGGTTTTTCCGGATACAACCAGATAAAAATGGCTCCAAAAGATAAGGCGAAAACAACTTTTGTCACACCTTGGGGGACATATTGCTACAAGGTCATGCCATTTGGTTTGAAGAATGCAGGAGTAACATATCAAAGAGCAATGGTGACTCTGTTCCATGACATGATGCACAAGAAAATTGAGGTGTATGTAGATGATATGATTGCTAAGTCCAAAAGGGGAGAAGATCATGTTGAGGTTTTAAGGAAGTTATTTGAGAGGTTGAGGAAGTATGAATTAAGGCTCAATCCTGCAAAATGTTTTTTCAGAGTTAAATCAGGTAAGTTGTTAGGATTTGTGGTAAGTGACAGAGGTATAGAAGTGGATCCGGATAAAATAAGGGTCGTTCAATCTATGTCATCCCTTAAGACAGAGAAAGAAGTAAAAGGATTCTTAGGAAGGTTAAACTATATTGCTCGGTTTATAGCTCAGTTAACAACAACAAGTGCACCTATCTTCCGACTATTAAGGAAAAAGAATCCTGGAACCTGGAATGAAGAGTGTGAGGAGGCATTCAATAAAATCAAACATTATCTACAAAATCCATCTTTATTGGTTCCTTCGGTATCAGGAAAACCTCTGGTATTATATCTAATAGTAACCAAAGCAGTCATGGAATGTGTATTGGGTCAGCATGATGAAACTAGAAGGAAGGAAAGGGTTATTTATTACCTAAGTAAGAAACTCACCGAATATGAGTCTAGATACACCTCGATAGAAAGGCTCTGGTGTGGGCGGTAAAGAGATTACGACATTATATGTTATACTATACCATTTGGTTGATTTCAAAAATGGATCCTCTATGGTATATTTGTAACAAACCCTATCTCTTAAGCCGAATTGCAAGGTGGCAGGTTTTATTAGCAGAATATGACATAGTGTATATGACAAGGAAAGCCGTAAAAGGAAGTGCAATTGCTGACCACCTGGCTGATAACGTTGTTGAAGATTATGAACCTTTGGATTTTGATTTCCCTGATGAAGATATATTGTCAATAGAGAAAGAAGAAGAGAAGACAGATTGGTGGACCATGTTTTTTGATAGGGCAGTGAATGTATATGGTAACGGGGCCGGTGTGATAATAATATCTCTTAATAAGAAACAGTATCCGGTTTCAGTTAAACTGCATTTCGAGTGCACCAACAATACTGCTAAGTATGAAGCTTGTATCCTCGGTTTAGAAGCTGCATTAGAGTTAAAGATAAAAGAGATAGATGTATATGGGGACTCAATGTTGGTTATCTGTCAGGTTAAAGGGGAATGGCAAACCAAGGAAGAAAAATTAAGGTCGTACTAGGAATACCTATCCATACTAGCAAAAGAATTTGAAGAGATGAAATTCATCTATCTAGGAAGAGAAGGGAACCATTTTACAGATGCTTTAACTACGCTAGCTGCTATGACTACAATTGATCTCGAGTATAAGGTACAACCTGTACACATTGACATTAGAAACGAACCAGCTCATTGTTGCTTAGTTGAAGGAGAGATAGACAGAGAGAGCCTTAGTACTACGATATCAAGAATTTTATGCAAAATCACGAATATCCGGCGGGAGCCTCTAAAATGGATAATAAAACCCTAAGAAGATTGGTCATCATTGGAGAAAGATTGCATCGACTATGTCAGGAAATGTCACAAGTGTCAAGTTTACAATGACAAGGTCAATACGCCTCTAGCTCCTCTATTTAATCTAACATCTCCCTAGCCATTTGCAATGTAGGGAATTGATGTAATCGGTCTTGTTAACCCAAAAGCTAGCAATGGGCATAAATTCATCCTCGTGGCTATTGACTACTTCACAAAATAGGTGGAAGCTAATTCATATGCCCACGTAACACAGAAGGTAGTGAAGAGGTTTGTAGAAAAGGACTTGATTTGTCGATATAGTCCTCCAGAAAAAATAGTGATCAATAATGCACAGAATTTCAACAGCAAAATAATAGTGGAGTTATGTACTAAATGGAAGATCAAGCATTCGAATTCCTCGCCATACCAGTCAAAAATGACTGGCGCAGTAGAAGCCGCCAACAAGACTATTAAAAATATTATTTAAAAAATGGTAATCATGTATAAAGATTGATATGAGATGTTACCATTTGCTCTCCATGCATACCGCACCACATTTAGGACCTCGATAAGGACTACCTCATATTCTCTAATGTACGGTATGGAGGTAGTGATGCCTTTGGAAGTGGAAATCCCATCGTTAAGAGTATTAATGGATTCCGAACTAGAAGAGGCTGAGTGGGCCAAAGTGAGATATGAACAACTAAACCTGATCAGTGAAAAGAGGATAGTTGCAATATGTCATCATCAACTTTACCAGAAACGAATGGCCAAGGCATACGATAAGAAGGTTAGACCGCGTTTGTTTCAAGAAGGGGATCTAGTGTTGAAGAAAATATTGTCTTTACCAGGAGAAGATCAAATCAAATGGCACCAAATTACGAGGGTCCTTACGTAGTAAAGAAGGCCTTCTCAGGAGGAGCTCTAAAGTTGGCTAGAATGGATGGAGGAGACCTAGCTAGACCTGTGAATTTTGACTCTATAAAGAGATATTATGCTTAATGTCTGCTCCCAAATCAATAAAGTGAAGTTTGGCCATCGATTTCTCTTTGTAAAGAGCCTTTTTTTTCATTGCATTGATCTCACAACACTCAATTTGTTTTCTAGAAAGAAGAATCTTGAAAAAAAACATTAAAGATAAGAATAGAGTTTATCAATCCTAAAAATATGCATTTTTTAAATGAGAAAAATTTGTTTTTGTTATCCCTTCTCTCTCTAAAGAGTTTATCGTTGGTGGTCCCCTTCTGAGCCGTAATGAATTTCTTCTTTATAAAAGCCCGGACTAGGATCACACCCTCACACTGGGGGCAATAAGAGATATTTCATGAAAAATTTTACGTGTTGGAACAGGACGAAAGCCCGTAGATTTGAAAAAGATAAGTTAAAGCATTTGACAAGAGCATGACAAAAGAAAGCAATGACAAATCGTACATTTTTGAAAAAGCTACCTATAAAAAGTCGAAGACTTCTTCTCAAAGATATGATAGGTAAAAAGAGGCAGCACGAGAAACGAATCCAGCATACGACTTCAAACACATAAACAAACTCACGTCAAGAGAGAGTTTCATGAAAAAAGAAGAAAATGATGGGACCTATGTTTCAAAACCAGGTAAGAATACATGCATGATATCTAACCATAAATCATTGCATGAATGATTATGGATGAAGAAAGAATCATTGATGATAGCAAAGAATCACGATTTTGATTCTGGAATAATAATAAAGTGAGAAGAACCTATTAGGAAATTTTCAAAAGAGAAAGAAAGGTTCAAACCCTGCTATCAGGAAGAACAAAAACCGATTTTAGCTTTGGTTAAAGGGAATTGCTAGATGGGATTCCAGGTTGACCGAGCTACAAACATAGATTTTTTGGTTTTGGTTAAAGAAGGTCGTTAGAAGGGATCTTAGGTTAACCCAACCACAACACCGATTTCAGCTTTGGTTAAAGAGAATTGCCATATGGGATTCCAGGTTGACCGAGCTACAAACATAGATTTTTTAGTTTTAGTTAAAGGAGATCGCCAGAAGGGATCTCAGGTTAACCCAACCGCAACACCGATATCAGCTTTGGTTAAAAGGAATCGCCAAATGGGATTCTAGGGTGACCAAGCTATAAACATGGATTTTTTTTGTTTTGGTTGAAGGAGGTCGCCAGAAGGGATCTTAGGTTAACCCAACCGCAACACCGATATCAGCTTTGGCTAAAGGGAATCGCCAGATGAGATTTCAGGTTGGCCAAGCTATAAATATAGATTTTTTGGTTAAAAGAGGTCGCTAGAAGGGATCTCGGGTGGAATTCCAGGTTAATCTAACCGAAGTTAGAATTCAAAGGATCGCCAGACTAGGATCTCAAGATGACTAAGTTAAACATAGTTTTGATCGTTAGTTTCGGGTTGAAAGGGATTGCTGTAAAGACAGAGTTTCAGATCAATCAAGCTTCAACACGATCAGTTTTGGAAGTTCAGTTTTGTTTATCTTTAGAAAACTTTCTACACAAAACCCCTACTCCATAAGTATTAAAAAGAGGGGGCATTTGTTATAACCCATTTTTGGGTCCCCACACAAAATAATAATAATAATAATAATAATAATAATAATAATAATAATAAATAAATAAATAAAAAATAATAAAAATAAATAGATAAATATATGGTCGGAAGAAATTGGAAAAATAATAATAACAGTTGAAGGCTGGAGCGCTCAGGAAATGGTCAGAAAAATTGATTAAGGAGGTTAAAAAATACAAAGATTGAAATTTTGACAATATATACTTGAATGATTAGAGCCCTGTTGGAAAAAAAAATTCAATTTGAGGAGAAAAGTCCAAAATTAGATGTTTATAGACTCAATTTGATTTTATTGAAGGTTTAATTGAATTTATAGAGGGTTTGATGGCAAGAAAAATTGATTTTTAAGTAAATTTGGGCTTTATTTGGAAGAAATTAAAGTTTAGGGGTCAAATTATAATTTTAAAGAGTTGATTTGGTCAAATCAGGGGTTTAATTGCATGAATATTGAAGTTTGGTGGCTAATTAGGGACTTCATTGCATAAATCCAAAACCAATGATCAAACTCCAAAAGACGCGTAAATAGAGGGACTGAAATTGACCGAATCAGGGTCCAAATTGAAGGAATTTGAAGTTTATTAATCAATTAAGGGTCAAAATGCACAAATTCAAAACCAAGGACTAAAGTGAAAAAGGCGACCAACTATAGGGCTGTCAATTGAAGTTGGCAGGGATGCAATTGAATTGATTATTAAAATAAAAATTGCATTTGAGGACTTAAATGAACAAAGGATAAATTGAGGACTAATTTGGAAGTTGACGGGTTGGGGCCATATTTTATTTAAATGAAACGGCGCATTTTGTATAAAACGATGTCATTTCATGTTTTAAAAAAAAGAACAAAACAATGTCATTTTGAGTGACATTGTTCCTCCTTCTTCTTCCCCTGGACGTGCAGTAGGGGAAGAAAGAAACTTTTGTTTTTTCTTCTTTAATTCTGCCGGCCTCTCTCCCTCCCCGCGTGCTCTGTCAAAACGCACGCCCCCTCATAATGAGAAACCAGTGAAGCTGTCCCTGCAAACCATACCCATTGGCCACCTCGTCTGGCGCCGTGGCAGGGCAGGAAGGCCCTACTCCCCATGCACAGCGATAGGGCGGTGATTAGTACTTAAAAGTGCATTTTTATCAAGGTTTTATATCATCATTTTGCACTTGAAGTATCAATAGCTCCTTAACTAGAGCATGTTTTATAATAACGAATCTGATAATATAAGATAGCTTTAATTTATGGTAAATGTTCATTTTAAATGCAGGCATATCTCACAATCCAAAGGATTGATTGATGTGATTAACTATTGAAAGTGAAAGGACAAAGAAACGGCTAAGTTTAGAAAGGAGATGCCGATTCAATGTTTAGCGAAAATAGAGATGGAAAGAGATGGATTTTGCCCAGTCGTTGTCAGATCAATTCCCATTCATTCTTTAATGGAATAGGGAAGGGGCAGAGCTGCGACTATCAGGAATGGGCGCTAGCCTATGACTAAAAGTGCCGACTATCTATGAACTATGAATGACCAGGATCGGAATGCCAATCGACGAGATGAGCCTACAAAAGATTTCAAGTTCAGACTATGATGACTGGCATCCTCACTTACGCAACGAAATTTGGAACACTGTTCAGTTATTGGGTCATATCTGGAGTTGTAGATCTTGGATTTCAGCTTAATTTATATGGATGGAAAGCTAAGAAATAGGCCTACAATGTTCATGAATAGTGTAAGACCCAAATCTGCCGTTTTCAAATTCAAAGTTTGGCCACAAAAGAGAAGTCAGAATCTGTCCTGTAATCTAGCCCAAACACTGCTTAGAATTTTACCTATATCTAGAGTTCTAGAAGGCCAAATGACGTCAAATTTGATGGGTGGATGTAAAAGACAATTTCCAACAACTTTCATGAAGAATATTTTCTCAACTTCAGATGGTAACAATGACATTTCATCAAGACAAGAGATTGAGGTCTATCCACCACGTCCACCAACACCACTACTCAATATATTAGCCATATTTCGAGCTCTAGTGATCCAAATGCTCTGAAATTTTATGGGTCAAAAGATAAGAGGATTGCCAATAACTTTCATGAGGAACACTTTGCCAAATTCTGAATGGATCAATGTCATTTCATCCAGCCAAAGTGCTTGAGTGCTGCTGTCCACCAAGTCCACTAAATCAATAGTTGGCCACTACATCAATAATCAATTACCAAATGAATAGTTCTGAATTTTAGCCTATAAAAGGAGGCATTTGCCATTCATTTAGCAATCTTGGTTCTAAGATCAAGATCATGTTCTTGCTCTCTCTTTATTGTTGTAATGCTTAAGTTTTATTTTCATTAATCTCTTGTTCATGCTTTTCATTTCCTTTACTATACTTAGTTAACTTATATCATGTTTATGTTCTTATATTGTTTATTTATGTTTTTCTTCTTCATAATGTCTAGCTAAGTTAATTATGTCAAGGTGACAAGGTTTCACTAATGGTGTTAGGATAAGTATAATATAAACTCAACATGGACTTTAATGTTTATATCCAAGAAAGTTTGCTATTAACATGTCTTATCATTTTTATCTTATTAATTCTTAATACCTTGCTTGTTAAATAGTTAATCTAGATTTGTGTTGTATAACACTTGGTACATCAAATACTTGATCCTTCATAGTTTTCGGCCGACATCGTTATTATGAGAGGAACTTGATTTGTTGTCAACATAAGTTAGCATTATGAATACCTAATAAAATTTATAAGTATGGTGTTACGTAAATAAGATGATTAATATGATTATGTTGATAATTTATAAAGAGTTTATACTTTATTTATCTCTAATACTATTAGTGGATCCTCTAACCTTGACATTTGTTTTTATCATTGTTTAATCTTCACATTTATCTTACATCTCAAAGTCCTTTTTAACTCATCATCACCATCACCATCATCTTCATTGTTGTTTTCATCATCATCATCATCATCATCATCATCATCATTATTATTATTATTATTATTATTATAGTTCACCTCCCTGTGGTTCGACCCCGGTCTTGCCGGGTTATTTATTACTGTGACACTCCTACACTTGGGATAAGACATCAACTCTTTGATCATGTTAAGTTTTTGGCGCCGTTGTCGGGGAGGTAAATTCTTGTATAAATTATAATATTTATTTTATTTTTTATTTTTCACTTTTCTTGTATCTAACTTTTGTTTCTTTTGTTTTGTTTCTTTTTCTCTTGTTTTCTTCTTCCTTTTATTCTCTTTCTACGTGCATGAGAGTTTGGTCACGTACATTAAGTGGTAGACTTTGTAGGGTATCCTCATTATTTTCAGAAAATATGGCTGAAGAAGATAATCAATCACTTCATAATGAGAATAATGAGAATAATCGAGTTAGAACACTAAGAGACCACATGAATCCAATAAGAACAAGTGCACCCTCATGTATAGTTTTTCCTCCTGATGCATCTCACTTTAATTTTAAGCCAGGCATTATTCAACTTTTACCTTCTTTCCATGGCTTAGATCTAGAAAATTCATACTTGCATTTGAGAGAATTTGAAAAAGTCTGTAACACCTATAATGACTTAAATTGTAGCATGAACACCATCATATTAAAGCTTTTTCCTTTTTCATTAAAAGATAAAGCTAAAACATGGCTACAGAATCTTAGGTCAGGATCCATTCGTGCTTGGGATGAAATACAACAACAATTTTTAAAGAAGTTTTTTCCATCTCACAGAACAAACTCTTTCAAAAGACAAATTACCACTTTCACTCAAAAACCAGGAGAAACATTTTATCAATGTTGGGATAGGTATCGAGATTTGCTTAATACTTGCCCTCATCATGGTTTTGAAACATGAAGATTGGTTTCACATTTTTATGAAGGGTTAACACCTAAAGATAGGCAAATGGTGGAATTGATGTGCAAAGGAACTTTTGAAAATAAAGACCCTAATGAAGCAATGGAGTACCTAGAATTGCTAGCTGAAAATGCTCAAAATTGGGACACTACAGGCACTTATGAGGCACCAGGTAAAACTCAACCTCATACATCCAATGGAGGTATGTACAACCTTAGGGAAGATCATGTCCTCCAAGCTAAATTTGCATCTTTAACTAGAAAAGTCGAGGCACTTGAATTTAAAAAGAATGGTCAATTAAAATCTGTTCAAGACATTGTGTGTCAAATCTGTGAAACGAATGAACATACAACTAATGACTGTCCAACTTTGCCTTCTTTCAAGGAATGCCTCCATGAACAAGCCCATGTTTTAAACAGTTTTCAAAGGCCCATTCATAACCCATATTCACAAACATACAACCCTGGTTGGAGAAATCACCCAAATTTCAGTTGGAAGAGTGGTAACAATAATGCACAAACTTCACAACCACCGTTTCAAGCATCCCATAATTTCCCAAAAAAAAAAAGGAACAACAATTACAAAACCCTGTTTTACAAAAAAAATTAGATTTCCAAATCAAAATTGAACCATAAACTTATTCTGATTTATTAAATGCTTTTTGGAAAAGAAAACATGTGTTTTATCACCCATGTGATGATAGTTTTAATGAAAAACAAATACCTACAATGCCTAACCTATTCAAATGAATGATGAATTAGAACATCATTACAATCTCGAAATCCAAGATTTATAGTCTAAAGATCTTATACAAAAATCTAGATCACCTTGATTATATGCAGCTTTTTATGCCAATAAAAATTTTGAAATAGAAAAAGGCATACCACGTCTCGTCATAAACTACAAACCTTTAAATAAAACTTTGAAATGGATTAGGTATCCAATTCTAAATAAGAAATATTTATTGCAAAAATTACACTCTGCCATTTGGATTGAAAAATGTTCCCTTGAAATTTTAGCAAATCATGAATGATATTTTTAATTCATTTTCAAAATTTTGCATAGTTTACATTGTTGATATTCATGTTTTTTTCCAACTTCTTAGAACAACATTTTAAACATTTATAAATGTTCTTTTATCTTGTAAAGAAAAATGGATTTGTTGTTTTAAAATCTAAGATTTATCTTTTCCTAACGCATATTCGTTTTCTTAGTCATTATATTTTCCAAGGTACAGTCATACCTATAGAGAGATTCCTCACCTTTGCTAGTAAATTTCTTAATAAAATCCTTGACAAAACCAATTGCAAAGATTTTTAGGGAGTCTTAACTATGTCTTAGACTTCTATCCAAACATTAGCTATCTAGCAAAACCATTGCATGATAGGTAAAGAAAAAACTGTATAACATGGTTTGATGAACATTCTAGAATTGTTAAAAAAAAATAACAGGTACAAGAAATCCTTTGCTTACATATAGTAAATCCCCTAGCTCCCAAAATAATTGAAACAAATGCTTCAAAGTTAGGTTATGGTGGTATTCTTAAACATGTTAAAAAATTCAAGGAACAAATTGATGCAACCATATTATTCAATAGTTTCACCCATATTTAACTAGTGTTTTGCCTATGTTTTATACATAAAATACCTTGATATTCTTTGTTTTATGTTTTGAAGGCACTTTTGGATGAAAGATGCAAAAAGGAGTAAATTAGAGATAATTGACAGATTTGACCTTCAGTCGATGTTTTGTGCAGAGCGTGAGCTCTAGAGGTTGAAATGAAGTGATTCTAGTGGCATTAAAAAGCTAACATCCATAACTTTCTGGACATCTAAGGCAAGAAAATAAAATAAGGAAGAGCATGGAAATCGCAGCCTTCAAAGTCAAATCTCGCAATCTGCCAGTGTTGACTTTCGGCTATTCCAACTTGAATATCTGGAGCTACAGAAGTCCAATTGATGCAAAATCAATTGTTTTGGATTCATGACTCAAATTTATATAAAAGATCCAAATTTCAACCAAAATCGATGTCATATGAGGGAGATATGATTTTTCAAAGATGACATCTGAATTCTGCCAACAAACAGGTTTCGTGAAGAAACGAGTCCAAATTACGTTCCGAAGCATATAAACCGATATCCAAGTTTTTATTTCAGCAATTTAGCTCCTCTAAGTCAAAGCTTGAAGATTTCATGCAAGGCTATTTCTCCTTTTTTAGGAAAATAGTTATTGAAGTACTTAAATATAAACAGTCTACTTAATGGAGGACTATTTTGTAAAATAGAGACCTAGGGTTTCCTAAGATATAAAAAGAATGAGAGAAGAGAAGGGGGGCAGCCAGCCAAGAAGAGAAAAACGCCCCCTTCCTCTAA
>Ga0325404_1000703_pt1 | contig 34058 bp, 19 predicted proteins | sample PopdelMetagenome_18_FD_205664 | JGI IMG/M metagenome (GOLD analysis project Ga0325404, IMG submission 205664) | Populus deltoides microbial communities from Bellville, Georgia, United States - Xylem-Control-R1 | ecosystem: Host-associated > Plants > Phyllosphere > Stem > Wood/Secondary xylem...
CATAAATATACCGACAGAAATAATCCTTTGGTATATACCAATAGAATTACAGGCGATATTACAGTGGGATTCAAAAAGACAAATCGTATGGTGACGTGACACTTTTTTCCGACAGAATGACTAATGAAATGTCAGATGGAATTTCATCAGTGGATTCATCAGTAATATTTAATTTATGATCTGGTGATCGACCCTCCTCTCCCCCGCCCTCATTTCTTCTTCTTTCTTATTCATTTTTTTCTATAACAAACAGCTAACCTCCCTAAATCTCAACACAATTCAACCTCCCGTGATAAATTTGGCCACCACAACACTTGATTTGTCAGCCTCCGTGTTCTAATTTAAATTTTATTGAGGATTCTCCACCTTAAGTAAGCAAATCTACCCTTTTTTTATTTGAACATACTTTTTAAATGTTAATTTTTTGTATATTTTTGTAGTATATATATTTTGTTTGGGTGTTCAATATTTAATAGTTTTTCTCATACAATTTTGTTGTATGGATTTATGATTTGCTCATGTTATGGTTTGTTTTAGATTTTGTAAAATTATATTTGTTTGTAAATTGATGAAACTTATGTCAAATTCTTGACTTCGGTGTTTTGTGATGAAATAAATAATGGTTTATTTAACGGGTTTATTTTTATATTGTAACGGGGTTCAGAGTTTTATCAATTACGTATTATTTAATTTGAGAAATATTAGTGGAAGTGGTATTAGATGTTCATGCAAGAGATGTAAGAATAAAAAATTTATCGATTCAGATATTGTAACGATACATCTATAAAAAGAGTTCTATGTTCCTCACGATACCTTGGTAGAGATGATGGTTGGGTCAATTTCTAATGCGAGCAACATGTATAGAATTGTAGATGACACTATTGATCCTTATAAGAATATGGTTATAGATGCGATGAGAATGAATCAGGGTCATACCGGTCAATGTCCAATCATAGATGAAGAACTTAATGTAGACGTGGCAAGATTTTTTTATTTTTTTGAAAGATTCTGACAAACCATTATGGGATAGTTGCAGAAATCACATTAAATTATCGACTGTTACATAGGTGTTCACTATTAAGTTGGATTATGGGTTAAGTGTTGCCGCAATTACAAGGCCTTGTGGAATGACGACATTTCAATGTAAATTTGATTTGCTTTCACAACAACATGTTTAATAATTTTTTTAAAAATAATTCTATTTAAAGAATACAATTTCAAGTTTACAAATATTAAAGGCTACAAGAACAATAACAAGTGGAATATTTTAAATCATCGATAGAAATTCACAAGTTTAAATCATCGATGAAAATTCCAGGTGTACAATAATAATTTTAGGTTTGCAAAAAATAGTTTAAATCATTGATGAAAATTTCATTATTTCAATAGAGTCAGGTTTCTAAATACCTTGAATGAAAACCACATGTCAATGCATGATTTTCAAAGTTTAAGGTTTGTATTAATTTAAATATTTTTTATAATGTTAATTTGATTAGTTTATTGACATTACTAAAAAAAATTTATAAAAATTTTTAATGTAATGAAAAATTTGAATGAGAAAGAGCTAATGATAATGTGGCGAGGAGAGTTTAGAGAATCACGCTGTAAAGTAAGATCAAAATCAAGATAATTTTTTATTTCAAATATTAAAATTTATCAAAATCAAGATAATTTTTTATTTCAAATATTAAAATTTTATTTTTCATTTACCGACAAAAAATTTATTGGTAACATATAGGGTTTGTAGTAGTAATAATAATAATAATAATAATTCAATAATTAGATAGTATTCATATAATATATATTAACTTTTTTGTTTTGGAAAAAGAAATAAAGAATACCTTGATAGATTATTTTTTTATTAATTAATATGTAAGTTATTAACTTATTAACTTATCAATTAATTAATAAATTCTTATGGTTTTAAAGATATTAATTTATAGAATTGTCTCACTTTCCATACTCTACAAAGAATCATATACACAAATCTTCAATGCCAGGCTCTTTAACAGCTATTCAACACTTTGAGCTTTTTCAGAAGAAAAATATGAATAATAGCCTTTTTTAATTGGAATTATATTTTCGGATTTTTTTTTATGACAATTTATTTTGAGGTAAATTTAAATTAGGTAGATATGTTTTTTCATATGAGAATAAGATATAAAAATAACAAAACAAAACAAGAAATATTATGAGTTTCGGAGATTTTATTCGTTTAGATTTTCATAAATATAACCACAAAATGGAAACAAATAATATTTATAGCATGATATTCGAGTTTTCAATGAACAAAAGACTTGCCCAATTAGTTTTTTATTCTATAGTTTTATGCTTAGACATTTTACATAAGTTTCATTAAAAAAAAAACTTGCTATGATTACTTTAGTTTTGCTTTCTCATTACCCTAAATTTAGTAAATGTAAGATTAAAAAAAAAAACCGATATAATTATAATTTTATTATTAAATATTGAAAGATATTAAAACAATCGAAAAGCACTACAAGCGTCTCTTAAACAAAAAAAAATTATACAAGTATTGCTGACAGCAGGGAATGCTAACATGATTAGCAGCTATTTAAATAATTTTTTATTTGTAGTGAATAAACAACGCGTGCCCACATATCTATATTTGAAACTCCTTCTTAGCATATTTGAGATCTCTTGCCCTACCATAAGATAAGCATTAAATATAAAACAGTTGATGATCATGTTCTGTGAGGACATTGCATTGTAGCTAGATATGCATCCTGTTCCTGTTATGGATATGCATCATTTCTGATTATTCGGTGAACTTACAAATAAATAGTATTGTTTAACCCTTTTACAATTAGCATACGTGCAAGAAGCGATTTCATGTGTATATATACAAAATACAGATACCTCAGCAGACGACATTAACGAAGGACTCGATGCGTGATGAAAGAACCTGTGTATATTGCTGTCATGTAAAGTAGCCGCCGTAAAAGAATACAGAGGAGTTATGGTTCTACTTTTTAATGGAAACTAATCAAATAAATTGTAGAGCGTGCATATATATACCTCTTGGGAGCTAGCTGGATCGTCTCTTCCAAAGTGACTTCTGATCAAAAACTTGCCCAGCAGAGCACACGAAGAGCAGATCCAGCATGAAAGATAAGAGCCCGTCTCGTTAGCCAAGGACACTTGCTGGGAACCTGATGTGGATTCTAGCTATAAATCATCACCTGCTTCTCGCTACTTCAATGGATTGACCTTGTCACTGCAAGCTGGGATCATTCTCTCCTTTTCTTTTGAGCACCACATAAATGCTCGTGTTCATGAATCCGAGGGAGGCTACAGGCAAGTCATCCTTGGCTACCAAACAAGACTCTTTATCTTCATGTTGGATCTATCTTCAGTACCTTCCTTCGATTAATATAAGATGGAGCAATCTGTTCCAATGCAAAGCTGAGACTTTAGGCTACCTCCCGGCCTCTATTTATAAGCCAATGATAGAGTGCCATGAGATCAATTGGATTTCTAGATGCTACTCTATCGAATTATATATCAGCGCTATCATTCACTAATGTGTCATCATCTAATCGCCAAGATTCTTGTCGTGGAAAATATTCAATGGGTCAGATTTGAAGGGTAATAACCACTGTGTTATAGGGGCTCGGCCTGGCAAGTTGATTGAGTGACTCAATGCCCTGAGGCCAAGACTAGATGAGGTTTTTTTTAGACTGGTCATATAGTTGACTAGTAAAAACTAAGAAGATCTAACCCGTTGATTAGGATAAATCTAGATGATTTGATGAGTTAACGGAAAACTCAAATGATTTAGTGAGCCCACCGGAGTGAACCTCAAGTAATTTTTATTCTACAAAAAGGGTTGTAATTTTTATTTTTATTTTTTTATATATTTTTTTTTTCAAAACCAGGCAATTTCAAGTTAAAAAAACAAAATTTTCAAATACGGTGTCGTTTTTTTTAAATAGTATAGCATTATTTTTCTTTTGATATGTTCTTACTAGTTAATCTGCTCGACATCACATGTGACCGGAACCTTTGATTGAGTCATGAACTAGACTGATCTTTTAACTGTTTTATGATCCGAATCCCAGAATTAACCAATTATCATAAGTTGATATAATATATTATCTTTTTAATATTTTTTTTTAAAATATCATCATCAAATATGATATCATACCAATATTTTAAATTCATAACTAGTTTTTTTATTAAAAAGTATGCTACTTAGATTATTTTTTTTTTTTTGCATCACAAAAAATCCATCCAATTCGCAATGTTCGAGGGAACAATGATGTAATTAGTTTTATGGCAAGTTGTAAAGTTGTGTTTCCATTATTATTATTATTATTATTATTATTATCATTATCGTGGACTGGTGTCTCGTGCCCTTTGGATCGAGGGCATCCGAAATGGGGTTTTTTGACCTTACTTGGCAAGAGGATTGAACAAAATCTTTAACGAAATATCTTAGATTTTAGTCGAGATGGATATTTATTTTTTCCAGGCATCATGAAAACGGGATGGATGGACCCGTTATCCTCTCTCGGTTCTCTCTAACATTTTATAGTCTCATTATTATTAAATAGCAGTTCTAAAGGCAGTTGTCATCCTTGGCTGAGCAAGGAGGGACCGGGGCCCTGCCAGCCACCCCTGCCTCCGCCCCTGCCTACTACAAGTCAATGTCCTCGCTACCAATCAAAACCGTGACAGCTACTTAGTGGTTGAAGTTGTACGAGGCCGACTTCTAAAGTGGCAACGTTTCGATGTATGGTTGGTTGGTGATGCCGACTTGATTGATTTTATATAATTCAATGGCTGAAAATCACACGGGATTTTAACGGATAAACGTGTGAACTAGAAAACGCGACCATGCTTCTTCAATAATACATCTCAACAAAAGATACATTTCCTTTGTTTTTGTTTTATATTGTTTTTTAAAATAATTAAAAATATTTTTTTTCTTTTACTTTAAATTATTTTTTAAAAATATTTTTAAATCATTTTAATATATTAATATTAAAAAAACATTTTATAAAATAACTGCTATTATATTACCAAATAAATTCCCCCGCGTTCAAGACATGAAACCGAAAATCCTGTGCATGAAAGGGTAGTATCATGCACATGAAGAAGATTTATTATCATCTCGCAGGCCCACTTGTAGACTCACAGGATCTAACGGGAGAAACATGTGAAATAATAATGTCTACTTGGAATTATTATCTTACTTTGTTGTACTCATGAGAGGGCGGGATCATCCCCAGTTCATCCAGAATTTTTTCATCAGTTGCTTTCTATCAGCTGCTTTTGGATTCTCCTGTATTGTGTGCTTTTGCAGCCATTTTAATGAATTTACACAGATTAATTAAGCTCGAATTTCTTGTTTTAATCATCTTAAAATATTCTCTTTTCTAATCCCATTTCCAACCCTTTTTTTTTTTTTAAATTCGTGTGATGTTCATGTAATTTCTTTTATTAAATATAGCCGATAGTCGCGGGAGGGGGGGGGTGTCTATGGCCTATCTATTGAAAAGTGAACACATAACGCTTTTTACGTGTGACTTGATCCCTGTCAGAGGTTCGCTGTATTCACTTTTAGAACAATAATTGTATTCGTTATTTTTTAAATTTATTTTAAATAGAAAGATAGATATAAATATAAAAGAAAACAAACATCAATTCTTCGGACACAATCTAGAGAAAAAGCACCATTCTAAGGGGCTCGGTGTAAAAAAAATAAAAATAAATAAACTTTTATGGGCTCAATTTAAAAGAAGAGTTAATCTCCATAAATTTAGCCGGCCAATACATTTTGGATTCTATTATTTTTATATTTTTAAATATATAAAAACTCTCATAATTAAATATTATATTTTCATTTCATTAATATCTTTATAAGAGATATTTATTCTTTACAAATGCATATATAAATGATATTCATCCATCATTAATTTTATCAAGATAAATTGACTTTCTAATTATTTCTCTTTATAAAAAAAAAAACTCGTGAGCTATAAATACTTTATAAATTCTTGAAGTTTTGGATTCATAATCTTTATTTTTTATTATATATATATATTTAAAATATTTTTTTTAATATTATTATATTAATTTTTTTTAAAGATATTTATTTAAATATCTAAGAGTTCCTGGGACAGGAGTAAAGCAAATTGCAGTAACAAATTCACCCCCAAAAACCTTGTTACTAAATCACTTTTGAGTTTTTTTAGGATATAACATATCTATTTGATAATCTCAGAAATCATTCCAGCTTCCTCTATTTTCATATACTGCATAGATTCTTGCCACTTTTTTAACCAGTCTCACCTGTTATTTACGTTGTTGACACCAACAAACACCTAAAATGTCCTGGGAGTCTAATTTAACCGGTTCTATCAATTCTAAACTGTGGCCTGCGAATAAGCCATTTAGTTAATAAAGTATTTAGTATTATTAAAAAAATTCGAAGTTGAATCTCGTGATCAATACTCGATTGAAAGAACTAAAGGGTTAAGAAAAGAAAGAACTAAATTATATATAAAATTCCACCATTGAATTATGAAAAGAGATTTAAGGTCGGCATGATGAGCTGATATGTTCGTCCAAAACTAGTGTTCTTGTGAACAATTTAGGAAGAGGGATAATATTTTCATATTTTCCAAAACAATTGTATATTGCTAATTAATTTTGTTATAAAAAATATTTTAAATCCGTGATTGTCATATTTGTTATCTTTGTTTGATGTTCGAGTTGTCTTTTGAGCTTGCCTCAAACAAAAACTTGATTATCTTTGCTATCAAATCATCGGATATATATATATATATATCATCGAGTTTTTTTTATTGTCATGAGCTTTTTTAGTATTTTTTACGAGACTATCATCTGCGTTTGGTCTTGTTGCAAGATCTCATACTATACTAATGATGTTGGTGTAGATGGCCTGTGCTTCAAATTTATTTTTTATACATAAATTTCGTGTACTATTTTTGCCAATTAAATCATTTAATATATTTTTTATCATTAATTATTAAGAATGGATAGTGGTGGGATTTGAGTAACTTTCATATTTATTTGGAATACATTTTATACAGCAAGGAACTTTCATATTTATTTGTGAAATTTAAATATAAATTTAAAAAATAGAGAAAAAACCATAAAATATAATCATTAATTTTATTTTTTTAAAAAAAAGTAAGGTGGTGCGCTTGCCCTGGTAGGCACTGTGATTGTGCTCTTTAATTTTTTTTTGTTTGCGAAATATCGTATGATTTGCCTAAATTTTAATTATTATGGTGAGCAAATAATCAGAGTTTAAGTTTTTTTATTAAAAAATTTATTTTTAACTTGTTGTTTTTACTCAAAATATCTATAAAACACCGTAGAAACTATAATAAATCTATTTCTAACCTCAAAAATCGCTCCAAAAACCAAAATAAATCTGAGTTGGGATTTTTTTTCACGAATTTTAAAAGTTAAAAAAAAACACTTAATATGAACTCCTTTTATCAAAAGAAATTATTTAACACAAATATCGTCTATTTTGGTTACTTAAATCGGTGTCAACAACACTTTTATCTCTTTACCGCTAGAATCTTGTGACCTTTTCTTTTCCTTTCTCAATTAGGGACTAAAAATAATAAAAAATAAGTTTTTGTACTAAAATTAAATTGAAAAAATATTGAGATACTAAAATTGTATAATTGGCATGAGTTTTAATGTTTGATGCCTTTTTTATTTCGGTCCCTCTTCTTTCAATCTCGTTTTTTTATAAAAAAATCAAAATCAACTAGTTTTTAATTAGAAATAAATCACTAAAACAAATTTAAAAAATATAAAATTTTATACAGTCTATGAATAATAATAATAATAATAATATATGAAATATTAATCAGTGGAATCTTTTAAAAAATCAATGTTTTTTAGAGTAATACAAATGATTAGGTAGAGGACATGTGATGCACGTGCCGGGGCGTCCAGCAAAGAAAAGTCTTACACTATTATTTTGAGATTTTGAGCTTTGAAATGATCATGAAAGTTATGATATGAAATCAGCAAGTTCCTTGCTTTCTCTTGTTAATCAGAAAGTTATGATATCAAATAAATCACTACATATTTTGTTTCAAAACTTTTCCATGCGGAATGTTAAAACCTCAAACATGTTTTCTTTTTCTTTTTTTTTCCTGAATAAGTCAACTTGTGTAACTCAGATCCAGCAACTTAGTCGGGTCAAACAGCGGTGCAGGGTTTAATAACTATTATTTCACTTACTGAATTATGATGTTTGCTTTATTCAACGTGGCAATAATAGCTAATACTTCTTCTTTTTTTTTTTAAACTAACAGCTAATACTTGTATCAATGTCTGAATTCTGTTAATTTATTATATAATTCATTGTGTACGTGTATCTAAGAGGAAAACGAGGCTAGCATTCTGGTTGATACATGTGGTCAATACTTAGTTGATGTCTTTTGCTTAGTTTCTTTGCACTTTGAGGAGAATCATGGAAGACATATGAAGTCAGCCTTGAATATCCTTGGTCACTTCTAAACCACTTTTAGCCAACGTAAAGGCAACAGCAGAGGTTTAGAAAAGTAGACATGCACAAAGCCTCATCCCAAATCACGGGTCCATGATCAATTTCTATTTCACAAACCAGAATTAGTTATCAGTTGTAATTTTTACTTTTAAATCCAGATTAGCTTAGCTAAGTTTCTGTGTTGAAAGTATAATCACAAGTGCATATTCTGCATATTTTGAAACAGAGATTCTAGGCCATTTATATGGTTTCTGCAGCAGAGATAGCAGGGAGTATAAAATTTTGCGACGTGATCATGTGATAATATAAAATAACTGTTTGACAGTAATATTAGGTTGTTAAGTTGAGCTTTTGACGGAAGGAAGCTGTTTCTGAGCACCAACTTTTGGTTTTCGCACTCCTGAATAGTAGACAATCAAGTGAAGCTAGGAGCAGAAGAGGGGGATGTGTTCGAGTACAGAGGGTTGGACTTTCTTCATCATTCTTATATAGTTTCTACAGCAGAGATAGCAAGGAGTATAAACTTTTGTGATCTTGATCATGTGGTTGCGTAAAATAGTTGTTTGACAGCAGTTTTAGAACCGTATATTTTAGATTTAAAAGCAAAGAATCACAAGAATATCAGCGAGGAAAACATGCTTGCCATCACACTTCCAGTTCTACTTGCCATCATCAACACCTGCAAATTGAAAGTTTGGCAGCAAACGGACATAAATGATGCTGTATCTGATAATTTCTTTAAAGGAAGTACACCTGCTTAATCCTTCAAGCAGAATGTGCTTACCGGTGTGCATTGCACTATCGTATCAGTTACTCGCAACTCATACGTACTTGTGTTAGAGAAAGAAAGTATACTCGGTTTTTCATCAGCTAATTTATCCCATCCTTGGGTTTTGAAGTATGTAATCCAAGATTCACAAATTATGTAATGTCCTTTGGCCATCTGGTGAGAGCCTATTCTAGCAAATGAACAGCATATAATCAGAGAGATTTCAATCTATACGCGCAAAATAAAAATGCAATCTTATGATGATTAACAACGCTGCATAATTTCAGGTTAAATTGTGGTAATTTTTGTGGTTATGATATGAAAAAAGTTGTTTTATAAAAAATATTTTTAGTTGAGGTTAATTTGCTATTTATATATATTTGATTAAAACTGTGGTTGAAATTGAGGTTGAATAATAAATAGTTTAACATGTTTGGTTAAAAGAATACTTTTCAAATTGAGGTTATAAAATAATTAAAATATATATATTAATATTGATGGTTTTTAATTTAAATATTGTAAATTTAACTACTACTATTACATCATGAAATAAATAATACTTATATCAAATATTTTTTATTATTCCATTAAACTATCTACAATTTCATCACATACAAAATCTATCCGACAAAAACTACAGTTTTCTTGGTTTCTTAAGCGCGCAACAACATCAGGTAAAATATCATCAAGAACAAAATTGGGATTGCGATCAAATTCTGTAAATGCTACATCATCAAGCGATCTCCTTCTAATTTTTCGAATAAAACACAATTAAAAATAAAAATAAAAATTGAATTTTTTTAACTGGATCGGACCTGGTTCAATGCATTTAACTTTGAATCAAATCCGGTTCAACTAGAACAGTTGAGTTCACGTGAACAGTGGGGAGTATCACTCCCCACTGCCCGCAGGTTTGCAAAAAACAGCTTAGAGCTGCTTTCCGCAAACCTGCAGTTTAAAAACAAATCGTTTGGATCCCACATGAACAGTAAAATACTTTTTAACAAGACATGTTGAAACATGTTGTTCCTGTATTTTACTTTAAATGCAAACGGAGCCTCCTAAACAATCGATGTTTTAAGTAAACTACTTAACCATTTCAAAGAATTGTTGGCAAACTGAGACAGACAGCATACCCTCTAGCATATGGGTCATTTGCATAGCATTTTTCAAGGCATTCTGAAACTTAAGTACGCTTCTACCAGTTTCCTGCATTGAATTTGTGAACAGAAAATCAGAATTAATGAACATAGCTAGTCATGTTTTTGTTGCATCCATAAAAGTGCTGTAATCTATTGTAGTCAAAACATGTGATTGCTGTCAGAGTATGCTTTTGTTAAACCTTTACAAAACTGAACTCGTGCTGGCAGAAGTTAGCATCGCCAACTTAAATGCTAATTATGAGCTCACATGGGAAGCGTTCGCATGTTGTGTTCTTATATAATCACCAAATAAAACTCTAATTTGTTATAACACTACCACTCAAATAATCGTTCATGTGCCCTCTCTGGCACCACTGCCAACGACATGAGCAGCATTTATGTTCTCTCGCCCTCTAAACCCTCTGTCTGGCTCCAAGGTCTGCGAATATCGTTCCCAAGCCTCGGCAACTTTAGTTTCTGGAAAAAGAAAGGCAGAAATTTCCACACCTAATAATCTTTCAACATGCGAATAAGCAAACAGCACAACAGAGTAAAAACTCCACCACAAGAAGCACACCCACCATTCGAATTACTAATCATACCGACTCCAATGTCTCTAATACAAGCAATATGAACAGTAGCCACTGCCTTTCTCTTCTAAGAATTATGGGGAGAGAATTCCTTGAATAATTTATCAGCTCCTTCCTTTTTCTTTCTATGACAATTATCATCCAATGTAACCTTGCTGAGACTTGCACCTCCAAACTCCATATTAATCTGCAGGTTTCAATATCATAAAATGCTGCTTCAGAATTCTCAGATAGCCTTCCCACCAAAAGCACTCGCAACCTCAGTTCCCACGCATCCTCCAATAACACAAGAAACTGGCATGGCACGTAGCCTCACGGGACAAAAACATCCCCTACAATTCAATCCAATCCTCTGGAACTCCAAATTAATTACAAACTCCTATTAACAAGGTTCTACTCCAGATAATTAGGAAAGCAAACGCATCATAATACCTCATTCTAAACGCCAGAGTGGCAGATCCACCAGGCGGAGGTGTCTGCGACATGCCATCACTCCCAACATCAGACTTCCAGCTATTAACACAGGAAGCACCAAACGCTGGATGCTTTCGTTTTATTATATTGCTGGCATTCAACATGTGATTTTGCAGTATCATTAAAAATCAGCAAAAGACTAATGAAAATTTAAAATCATTTGGTGGAAAACTTTTATTTTCTAAAATCAACTTTCTTTGTAAAAAAAAAAAAACACACCCTTCTCAATCATGGACGGGAACGAGTTAATTTTTATATTTCTCCAATGTGAACTCGGCTGTGCATATAGGCTGACTTGATTCTTGCCTGCGCCATCCACCGCAAATGATGAAAATGACGCTATAAGAAACAGCACAGAAAAATAGCAAGCATAAGCAATACAAATTCTAACAAATAGTATATTCAAATAAAAATTTTAATTTGAAATTTTATTAGTAAATATTTTGTTAGAAAGAACTCATGTTAAAATTCAAATGGTTATTACCTCAGTCTCAGTTATAGATTTTAGCTTCAGTCCCTCCATGATAAATTTTACATAAAAAATATCAATTCACAAATTATTTCTTCTTTTTTTTTGCTTATAGAGTAATGAATTACAAACCTTCATCTTATTTTATTAACATGTATTGTATTTATATAATACATGAATAAATCTATATTTTGTGATAATAATAAACTTGTAATAAAAAATTGACATTGTCTAAATCAATAAAAAAAATGTTTGAATATCTTTCATGTTCTCTTTGCACCCAACCCGAAGCTATTAATATAGAAATCATCGATTACATTATTACTTTTATTGTTGTTGTTGTTTATGTAATAATTAATATTATAATCATCATCAAAATCTCCGCAATATCATAAACATCAAAAGGTTTTTTCTTTTACCCTCACCTCTCAAACAGGTTTTCAAAATTAACTATGGAACCATGTTCACTCTCCACATGATTTCCCATGATTCTTACATTTGCCAACTAATAGGCTCATCCTCTCTTTCACAAGAACGTTGTTAAGCAACTAACCTTTAGGAAGCATTAGGCTTTAATATCAAATAACACAAAAAAAAAAATAGCAAGCATGAGCAATACAAAATTCTATCAAAGTCACCATAGAAAAACCCTAACTAAATATTTTTGTTTAATTAGTCTATTGACATATAAGTTTAGCAACTCTATTTATATTAATCACATGTCTAAATTGAATAAAAACAATTCTATTTATATTAATCTCATGTCTAAACTGAATAAAAAACATAACTTAGAAAAATAAATGACTAAAATAATAAGAAAAACATGTAAGGAAAAATTCATGTTGAGTCGAAACAAACTTTTTTATTATAAAGAAAGCTAAATGGCACAAGGATTTTATTGTTACACCATACACAGATTACTGTGGATTGCGACAGTGAAATTTACATGGGTATAGTGTGTAATTAAGAGGACCAAGGGAGGCATTTTAGTATTTTTCACGTTGTCTTTTCTATTTTTTATTTGAAAAGTTGCTGGTGCGTGTTCCACAAGCCCCCAACAAGTGGGCGACACTTGCGCCGTTAAGGAGGCGCATGAGATGCCTCCTGGCAACCAAATTTGGCCATACACCGTCTAGATAGATGCACGGACATGCCATCTTCGATATGGTACGACGCATGTAAACATATCATAGTTGGATTGCCGCCGGTAATTGATTGTTTGTTTTTTTTTTCTCTCTCTCCTAACAACTAAAACGCACAATTATCCTCTGTTTGTTTGTTGATTGCATGGGTCTAGCAATGTTTACCGTATCCAAGCACCTTGGATCTGGCCAACACATCAGACCCAAGCTGCTTAGATCTGGCAACAATGTTAGGCTCAAGAGCTTTAGGTCTGGTAACCATGTTTGATGTCAGACCCAAACATGGGTCTAGAATGGCCTCAGACCCACAACTCTTAGGTCTGACAAGGTTTTCTGACCCAAGCGCGGGTATGGCATGGCTGCTAGATCTAAAAGGTTTAAAACATTTTTTACACTCTTAATATTTTTTTGATATTTTAAAAAAATAATAAACGCAAGTCAATATAATAGTTATATATCAAAACCCCTAGCACATTCAATATAGAGCGTGGGGTTTTACTGCTGATTTTTGGGGGTGTTTTTCAGCCATAAATAGATTTACTTGTGTCTTTATAATATTTTCAATGTATTTTTAGATATAAAAAAAAGGGTTTTAGAGAACAAAATTCTTTATACACCACCATACTGGCTGGACTCTGTTTGATGTTGGGCGAATTTTTTTATAAAAATGATTTTGTTAAAACAAAAGATGGGCGCTGGTGACAGATAAATGGCGTAGGCCAAGTTGTCGAAGTGCAAGTTTTATAGCATTTAGGCGCAGGCTCGTATCTCTGGCTCAACATTTGCCTTTTGTCTCTTTTGACATTTATTGTTTTAATTTTTATTTGACGATCTTAAACAATAGGATCATGAATTTTGATTCAATTCAACAAGTCAAGCTTGAGAAGTCAAAGGGCAGATTTTCCAACTTGGAATTGGAAATCAAACGTTGCCCAGATAGAAATTGTGACGGCAAAAACCTCACTAAGAGAGATTTGGAGATTGTTTTGCGGTTTTTATTGTAGAGGAAATCCAACACTCAATTTCTCAGCTTAAATGTGTTGTTAAATGATACTAAATTGAGATTCAGATTTTGAACATTATGTTTAGTGGGGAAGAAGATCAAATCACCAAATAGGCCACCCATTTAAAATTTTAATTTTTGTTCTATTCTTAGTTTTCTAAATTTTTTCTCTTTGATTTTTTTTTACTTTGACTTTTTTTTGTTTTAATTTTTATAGGTTTTTCAAGTTTGTTAAATTTTTGAATCATTTAATGTTTTATTTAAAAAAAAAATTCTCTTGAAATGACACGTGAAAAAATAAGAGAATGTTTATGGACTAAGAGGTTTAAAAGAATTTGTTTTATTTTTATTTCATTATGTATTTGCATTGCTAATCAAAATTTATTTTTTTCTTTTCCTAAAAAAATAGTTGTGCCAAAATACACAATCTAATATATATGTGTGTGTGTAACCAAATGAACAAGTAAAGATATATTCAAAAAAAAATTCATCCTTTTTCAATGTTGGAATTTTAATAAAAAAATTAGATTTTAAAAAAAATATTGTTTAACATTTGATTTGTTCTGAACATTATCATCGGCCATTTAAATTGCTTTTAAGCCTGCTTTGAATTTTTTTTTCTCAACTGATTTTTTTCTTTAATTAAAAAATTAAAAAAAAAAAAAAAAACCTTGTTCTAACCCGTAGCTTAGCATGGAAAGTAACTTGAGTACATTCTAGGCTGAATAGATAGCAGATAAAAAGGTGGAGGTGGAGGATTATACAGACGAAAGAGTTGAATAAATTCCTAGGACGGTGGAAGTGGAACTAACCCAAAACGAGCAGGAGAGACGTCATGGATGACGAGTTGTGACATAGGGGCCCACAAATCCTTTCCTCTTATGTGATGCTGCCGCACCTGCACCTGACAAAAGGCTTATCTACCTCCACTCCATATGCCTTCGCACGTGAGTTGTTTTCAATTTCCTTCCGGGGTCCCCGTTTTGTGATTACTTCCGCCGTTGACGATACTGTGTTTGAAAGTGTGTTTTTTATTTTAGAAAATATTAAAATAATATTTTTTATTTTTTATGATTAGAAAATATCAAAAAAATATTAATTTAAAATTAAAAAAATTATATTTTTTCAAAAATACTTTTATAATGCAAAATTAAATGTGTCGTTTCAAAAAAAAATTTTAGTTTTAATATTAGATATGTTAGAAGACATGGATTTAAAAGGTTAATTAAGGTTTTTAGATTGCTTTTTTCCTTTTTTTTTAATTTTATCATTCAATATTAATTTATTGAAAATTGAGTTTCTTGATTTTTTTATTTGTTTGGAGTTATTTCGATCTCATGATCCAGATCACGAATTTGGTAAATTAGTCCAATACCAAATTAAAAAAACAAGGACCCCAATATATTGGCCCTTTTTAAATTTGATACTTTTCAAGCACATGACTCGGGTTCTAAGGTTAGGATTACTCTATAAAAGACAAATAAAAAAAAATCATGAAGCTAGATCCTCATTCATTAAAATGTTAAGGAATGAAATCAAAAATAAAAATTTCAATAAAAAAAGATCTAAAACAAAATGAATTGCAATCAAAATAATAGGGGCAAAGTTTTTAAAAAAAATCAAATCAAATGACGTGAGATGAAACTAAAAAACAAATTCTATTAAGAAAATGATTAAAAAATAACTATAAAAAAATAAGGATCAAACATGTCAGATGAAAAACCGGAGGATAAAATTGAAAAACAAATCTAATTTTATAAATTACTTTTAAATAAAACAAATAGTATTCAAAATATCTAAGACCAAATCCGAAGGAAAAAACAAATTAAATGGATGCTTTAAAATTTTGAAGGGTCGGGTTTGAAAATTAAAAAGAATAGAGAAAAAAAAATATTGTTGATGCCATACCAAAGATCTGTCAAGAGCCTTGTTGCTTAGGCATGAAGGGGTTGCCAAGTCAACTCAAACGCTGTCGCAAAAGCTAGTGTTTGCTCACTTGGTGACTAACATGTGTCTTTTAAAGAGTGTGCAGGCATTTCAAACGTCAGTTCGTGCGACATGCGTGCTAATTATTTTTTGTTTTTTTATTTATATTATTTATTTATTAAAATATCAAATTACTTTCGGTCAGCTTGATTATAAGAAAAATATAAAAAATAAAAATAAAAAACCCCACTTGACAGCAGTTAAGGAAATTGTGATTTTAAAGGAAATTAAGTTATTTTTTAGTATTTTAATAAAGAAGAGGTGAAAAAAAACCCTAGACTCTGGTTAAATTAATTTTGCTTTTAAAAATAATTTGATCATTATATTATGTGAGAAAAGTTGAAAATATCAAATTATTCATAATCAATATAATACTGACCATGATGAAATACCATATCACCCATAATAGGTAGTTTCATTGGTTTTTATGGAGGGCAAAAAAGTAATTATGTTCTTGTGATGAGTAGTGATATGTGTTCAGGGGCACAATGAATTCACCCCGCGTCTAGTTTTTTTTAATGGATTTATCCACTTTTGCGACAAAAATAATATTGCATTTGATGCATCCTTAATTTATATATGAACATTAAGTCAAATAAAAACATCTATAAAAAAAAATACAATATCACTGTTGTCTTCTATAGTAAAAGACTACTACACTGAAGCTTTTTAATTTATAAAGAAAAGTTAGAGATGGGTCCAATAAGGCAAAAGTTTTACGGAGAACAAGTAAATATTAAAGACATATTTTATAAATGTCTCATAATTAAGCCATGTATGTATATAATTTTAATATACAAGGAAATTATTAATTTATAAAGTTAGAGATGAGCTCCAATATGCATAAATTTCAAGAGAAAACAATTCATATTTAAATCATATTTTACAAATATCTCATAATTTACCCCCCCTGAAAAAAACACACACGCACAGATATATATATATATATATATATATATATATATATATATATATATATAATCTGGGATTTTCACAGCAAAGGCAATGTATAAATAAATTACTATTTTTCCTTGGTAAAACTCAGAGAAATTAAATAAACTACCTACCAATAGTCCTACTACTTTAATAGTTTAATGGGGGAAAAAAAAGAAGTATTAATCTTGGACGATCGCGACTTTAAAAATGAATCTAACATGCCAGCTCAGCCAAAAAGTTCAAAAGATCAAGTATCGTGGAAAATACTATTCCAGATGGTTTTCCACTGTAGCTCATCACAGTAAAATTATTCTTTTATTCTTTATCATTTAATTTTTAAAGTTTTACTCGGAGGGTTTGATAATCTTTATTTATGACCAATTTATCATTTTTTTTTGTTTGGGGAATATTATTTTTTATTTTATTTTAATAACAATGCAAGTATCGCATGCTTTTAGAAAGTAAACAATTATAAACTTTAGTCTAGGAGGCTTTTGATAATTTCAATTTTGCCATGACAAATAGAATTACGTAGATATTCTTACTATGTAAATTTGTTAGTCTTAGTTTCAGGAGTTTGATTGTTATTTTTTAATGATTTTTTTGTTATTATTATTATTTAGTCCCGAATGCATTTTTTTATATATGATTTTATGAGCAGTTGAATTACTTTATTATTTTGCCATTCAAATTTTTTAGCCTTGACTTAAAGGGTCTAGTTGTAATTTCATAAGAGTTTATTATTATTATTATTATTGCTTTGTCATAGGGGCATTTTCAGTTTTGTGCACATAAAAAAGAGGTTGTTGACGTATGTCTGCATGCATCAGCCACTCTACTATTTTTAAGTGGTGCATGTGGCTGACGACGGTGATTGAATCAAGCTTCTGTTGCATCATTTGACGCATCTCGGCATTATTTTTCCTCCCTGAATGACACGTGTATATTAGTAAGGTATAGTTTGAGATCAATTGACTTTTCTTTTTTTCTTTCTTTTCCTTCTCTTTTTTTTCTCAGATTTTATGCTACTGACATATAAAAACTTGTATCGGCCCTTCAATTTCTTTTTTCTTTTGATTCAGTCATTCTGCTTTTGATTGCAAATATTTTATTTATATTGATTGTTTTTAATTAGATTTTATTTTTGATTTCATCCATGATTGTTTGATTTTGTTAGTTTTTAAAACAAATTTGGTCTCCATTCATTTAATTGCTATTTTTTTTGTTTTCAATAATTTTCTTGATTTATTTCTTTTTCTTTAATTCCATCCTTAGGCATTTCTTTTCATTGAATTTCATGTCAAGTTTGGTGCCAATTCTTTCAATTGTTATTTTTTTCAATTGTTTTGTTTTTTCAATTTCATCCCTAAATATTTAATTTCATTTAAATTTTCCCTAAACATTTAATTTTAGTTGGTTTTTATGTTAAATTTAATCATAATTATTTTAATTGCTATTTGTTTTATTTTACATTGTTTTTTTATTGATTTTTCCCTCCATTTCATCATCAATATTTGTTTGGTTAAGAATCATGTTTCTTTTATTTTTTTCAGGTTTGTCTTTAATGCGGTAGCTTTGGTCTCATGACCCAGATTATAAATATGAAAAATTAGCTTGAGTCAATTTTGGTTTTTGTTTAATATTTCTTTGCCAGTATTTTTTTTTCGCTTTGCTATACATGGGGTAATCCCAATTTTATGTCCTAGATCATATCTTTGATTTGTTCGCCCAAGCTAACTGTCGAGTTCACTTTAGGTTTTTTTTTAATCTTTTTTACATGTTTTCATCGTACTGGTAGGTGTTCATTCCTTATTTTTTTCTGATGTGTTTGACTTTTCATAATATTTTTTATGATATGGGTTTATCAGTAATTTTTGTTTGTATTTATCGTTTGAGTCATGAGTTTTTTAGGGTGAATTTATCTTTCGTTTATTTAAATAAAAAAATTTAATAAACATAATAAGATAAATATCTTATTTTTACATTTTTTTTCTTGGTTATTGTTAATAATTTTTTTTTACATAAATAATTATCGATTTATTTAGTTAAATGATTGTATAGGCTTTTCAAACAACACTTTTATTTTTTCAAGTGTAAAAAACACCTGTTGCAGCAACTTACATACCCAGTATTGTTTTTTTTTTTTAAATATAACTTGCATGCCAAATTCATGATTTTAATGTTTCTTTAGTTTTCCTTTTTTTCTTCTTTGCATAGTATTGTTTTTTTTAAATACAACCTACATGCCGAATTCATGATTTAATGTTTCTTTAGTTTTTCTTTTTTTCTTCTTTGCATAGTATTGTTTTTTTTAAATACAACCTACATGCCGAATTCATGATTTAATGTTTCTCTAGTTTTTCTTTTTTTCTTCTTTGCATTTTTTTTTCTAGAAAAAATATTATTTTTTTAATTATTTACACTTGGTCTATTTATACCATTTTATTTTGTTTTTTTATTTGTTTTTTATTTTTTTTCTTTACACATTTTGTTTTTTAAAAATTTATTCTATAAAGACTAAGAAAATAATATTTTGCTATAACAATTGAAATATTGTTTTATTTATTTTTATTAATGCATATGATATTTATTATATTTTATTACATGTAATAATTGATTCTGTGATTTATAATTATATTTTTTACTTAAAATTAAAAAATTATGTTAATAACACTTGCATATTAATTCTTTTATATTAAAAAAACAATTTGATATATAACTAGACGAGTTGAATAGACATGTTAACATTTTATTTTTTATATTTATTGACACAAATAGTTCTCATAATTTTTTAATTTATAATTAATTTTTTAAAAAATAATTAAGATGTTTATATATTTATTTTTTTCCAAAAAAACAATTATTCAACCGACGGGATAATACGGATCACATAACTACTATTTTTAGGCTCCATCTTTCCTAGTTTTGGGATGTTTAACTGCGTTTCAACTTTCAACAGAGATTTGTATATTTTTATTTTAAATTATTTTTTGTTGTAATATAATAATATTAAAAATAAAAAAATATTATTTTAATAATCAAACAAAAATAATTTTGAAAGCGATCTATAATACTATTCAATAACTTTATTGATACTACGACAACATCGCCCTCATGTACAAAAGCTGCTGCTGGCTGTTGCTCTACATTGAATTATTATTATTATTATTATAAATTTATTCACCTTTTACTACAAAAAGAAAGAAAGAAGTATATCTCTTCTTCCTCCTTTCACTCCCAAAACACTCTTCCTCATTTCTCTTTAGGGTTTCGCTTTTCTTAGCAGATAAAAACATGGTTACCCACAATTCAAAGACCAAAGAAACAGTACCATGTGATTTCTGCAGTGAACAAACTGCAGTTCTTTACTGCAGAGCCGACTCCGCAAAACTTTGTTTATTCTGCGATCAACATGTCCACTCCGCAAACCTTCTCTCACGCAAGCATGTCCGCGCACAGATCTGCGAAAATTGCAACTCGGAGCTTGTTTCTGTCCGCTGCGCAACTGACAATTTGGTACTCTGTCAAGAGTGTGATTGGGATGCTCACGGTAGTTGTTCTGTGTCCGCTTCACACGATCGTACTATTATTGAAGGGTTTTCCGGTTGTCCCACAGCTCTTGATTTGGCTTCTATATGGGGTTTTGATTTGGAAGAGAAGAAGCAGGAGCCGTTGATTGAAAAATGGAGTACTAATAGTTGTGGGGTCGTCCATGATTTGGTGAATGAGCCTTGGGTTTATAATAAATCTAGTGGTAATTTTAGTTTTCAGGACTTGATGGTGCCAAATGAAAACAGTAATAATGGTAATAGGAATGTTGACAATGTTATGGTTTTTGGAAATGTGAGCAAGAGTCCAAGTTGTGGGAAATACAAGCATGTGATATATAAGCAGTTGGTGGAGTTGTTAAAGAGGGATTTGATGGGTGGTGGTGGTGTTGGTGGGGGTGGTGATGATGAGGGTGGTGATTTTGGTGACGGGGAGGGTTGTGATTTTGGCGGTGGTGATGGTAGAGAAGGAGAGAATTTGGTGCCAGAGACGCAGAGTAGGAGTGCGTGGCGGGAGGGTGTGGGATTTGGGAATGGGAATGGGAATGGGAATGGCGGGCGTTTTGGGAATGATAATGTCGGCGGTGGTGGCAGTGATGGTAATGTTAGAGGTGAGCAATTGTTGCACGAACAGATGCCGTTTACTTCTTTGCTTATGCTGCCGACGGAGGTGGGTGTCAAGTCTAATGGAAAACTTGTCGGTGAGGATATAATGTGGGACAGTAATGCCAATGCTCATGGCACTCAGGTAAGCATTGGCACTCAGGTAAAAATATGAATTACTGAGCTTTTCCAAAGATATACCATGTTTTATGAGTATTTCTTCTTGTTGTCTTTGTTAATGTTGATTGAGTATAAACATTGCCAACCAAAACAAGTAAATGTATCGTTTGCTCATCTTTCAAGTAATACAATGCTCAAATTGATTGCGGCTTCTATTTGGGACCTAAATAATTATACAGTGAAAAAAATTTGGGGTGAAATTCGCTGGTCTATCACGAGTATGTGTTGCATTTTGCTTGTAATTTCTTGAAGGTGTCATTAAGGTTTGAACTTCAAATGCTCCTTAATGAATATGGCATTTTGCAATTAGAAAATTCAATTGTTTAAGGATTTTCAACTGTCCTTTCTAGGAAATGTTTGCCCTGAGGTCATGTCCCTGCTCATGTTATTTTTATCACCTCGCATAGATGACTGAGTAGTTTTCTATGTAAAATCTCCAAAGAAAGGATATCACGTGTCTCCAATAATAACAGAAAATTGCTACCTTTTCAGATATGGGATTTTCATTTAGGGCAACTGAGGAGTCATGATGAATCTGGCCAATTAGAAATCGAGTATGGTGCAAACGACGCAGGATTTGTGATCAAGAATTTCGGTGAACCAATGAAAGAAACATCTTTAACCAACACGAAAATGTTGGGAAACATGTACCAGATGAATTGTTCCATCGTGCATGATGATATGGCATCATTTAATGTAAGTTCTATTGATAATTTTGGGAATCTTGGCTGGAATCCCTGTCAAATCTTTGGGCAGGAATTTCTTTGGTTTTCTTGCAAGCTTTTTATGTTTTATTTGGTGCAACAAAGTTTTCTTAGGAAGTGTTAACGTGCTGCTTTTTTACAGTGAAGATAGGATAACGTTTAAAAATCCGATTTGGGATGTCAAATCCCAGTATTTCTAGTTTTGGGCAGTAACAACATAAATTGTAGTCTAATAGAAGGATTCGTTTACTCGCTAATATTGTAGATGGAATTAGTTGAAATTTGTAACTTATATTATTCTGTGTGTTCAATATTAATCTAACTAACACCAGACCATTCTAACCAGTTTTATATTATAATTTATAAGACATAGCTATGTGCTTTGAATGTTTAAGCTTTTGAATGCAGTCCTTTTCTGTATATTCACATATATGATATAGAAATGAATTGAGCTATTCCGTTGGGCATTTGATTGCGAAAGCTCCTTGACCTTAATGTAACTGGGTCTGTTCTACATCATCTGTTGCCTATTTATGCCAATCCCTCTGTGCATTGTCAGTGGCTCATCTGCCTTCTCTTCTTTGTACGTTGTATTTTTTAAATGCAGAACAACTTAAATAATAACTTAACATCCAGCCAGGGACCAGCAACATCTGAAAGCAACAACCTCCCTGTTGCAAGAGTGTTGTCAGGCACAGCTTTTTGTAAACCAAAATGTTCAGGTAGCTCTAAAGATGTCCAGTTCATGGAACAGTCTATTCTCGTAAGAGGTGAAGGCTTCAAAACAGAAGCAGCAACCAAGGTTGACATGGAGCTGTTGGTGCGGAATAGAGGTGATGCTATGCAACGTTACAAGGAGAAGAAGAAAACCCGAAGGTATGCCTACCTTCTTTTGCTAGTTATCTCTACTGCATGCTTATCAAGTAATGCACTCTGTACTGTTAAATTTTGTATTAATAGATATGATAAGCACATACGGTATGAATCAAGAAAGGCGAGAGCTGATACCAGGAAGCGAGTGAAGGGTCGATTTGTGAAGACAACTGAAGCTCCTGACTGTTGAATTCATGCTTAGTTAGAGGTCCTTGATATCACTGTAAATATTCTTTACGTTCGTCTCGTAGAGAATGTATAATTTAGTGGTGCTTGTCTCCGCATCTATCTTTCTTGCGCACATGTGCACTGTTCTTGATCGTGCCAGCATCTCCTTAACATGTTTGCATTTGAAGATGTTTTGTCCCACTTAAAAATAGCAGTAGATGTGGGACAGCTGGGGAGAACAGCTGTTGGAGAGCAGGCATCGTGGGGATGATGTGGTGGCAGCAGGCAGATCTGGAGCATCTGAGAGATGAGTTTATGCTATATAACCTCTTAACTAATCATCTTTTCCAAAGGAAAAAGGGATAAGATTCGGTTTGGGAGGCAAAATTATAATACAAGTCACCCCTGGTCATCAGGCTTGGCAAATTTTTAGATTTTATTGTAGTTATTCTTGCTGATATTCCAAAAGATTGGTTAAAACATGTAGTTGGATACCCGAAATGCCAGTGAACCGATGCCATTTTTTGGAACTTGAATAAAATATACATGGAGAATCCGTATTCTAGATATGATGAACCAGTTCAATGCATGCATTGATTCCGAACCGTAAGTGGAGCAGGTCGTTAACTTCAAGTTTCAACAAAGATCTTTCGGACTCTTTAACATCAGATAACATTTACAAAATTATTTTGGGATACTTTGACTCCCAAATTTAAATTAATAACCTTAATCATCAAATTTATTCCTTGCTACATTAGTTTGTTAAAGAACATTAGACATTGCATTTTATTTGTGGTTTAAAAGATTGTTTGCCGGTGAATGTGTTTTTTTAAATTTTTAAACATAGTAAAAATAATATATTTTTACCTCTGGAGCCGACAAAATTTAGAAATGTTCATCAATGATTTTTTTGGTTTTTTACCATATTTGTAATAAAAATATATTTTTGCTCCTACTATAAAAAAAATAAGCTGATGGACATTGATATATTTTTTTTAATTTTCATATATAGTAAAATAATGCTTTTATCTTTAGAAAAGATATAAAAAAAAAAGGCTTTGCTTTTGTAGTATTTTGATATTTTCACATGAGTATTTTATGTAATTAAGATGATTATGGGGAGTATTTTGATATTTTTTATATTCTATTTTTTATTTTTTAATTGAAAAGCTACTGGCATATATTCCACACGCACTAATGAGTGGGCGTGTGCTCGCGCTATTCAAGTGGCGTGTGTGACGTTGCCTAGTGGCTAAATCTGGTCATCCATCGTCTCCCTGGATGCGCAGTCGTTCCCCTTTTCACATGGTATGGCATGTATAGACGGATAATAGTTGGATTGCTGCCGGTGATCGATTGTTTGTGCTTTTTCTTTCATTTCTCTCTTTTGACAACTAAAGTGTACAATTGTCCTCTTTGTTTGTTGTTTGTCAATTTCAGTCCTTATTCTTTGAATTTCTTATTTTGTCCTTATTCCTTTTATATAAATTTTGTTTTTTCTTTCAATTTTGTTATTCAATTACAATTTCTTATATGTTTTGTTTTTTATTTCAGTTCTCATTCTTTTAATTTTTAATTTTGTTTTTATTCCTTTTTAGTTTAAGTCCTCCTCAATCCGTCCCTATTTTTTGTTAGTGTTTCAGAATCCATCCTCTTTGTTTTGATTTTTGATTTTGGTCATTTTCTCTTTTATTTGAGTTTTATTTGTTTACAATTTAGCCTTTCAATTCTAATTTGTGTATATTATGTTTTTCAATTCGTTCATTCTGTTTTTGATTTCTTCCCCTTTGCTCTTTTTTCAAAGTTCTTATAGTTTTTAATTTTACCATTCAAGTCAAATTTATGGGTTTTTTCAATAGTAATAATATTTTTTTCAAGATTAATAATAATAATAATAATTGTGATTGTAATAGCAATAGTAGTAGTAGTAACAACAACAACAATAATTATGGTTATAACAGTAATAACAGTAATGATGATAGTAATAAAAATAAAATAATGATAATATTAGTTATAGTGGCCATGATAATAATTATAACAATAGTATAAACAATAATAACAATAACAATGATAATAACAACGATAATAATGATAATGATAATGATAGTGACTATGATAATAATACTAATAACAATTATGATATTACTTATTGATAATAGTAGTAATGGTGGTAGTTGAAATAATAGTGATAATATTAATAATGGTGATAATTCATGATTTGATGTTATATTCATCTTTAGGTATTGGATTAATTGAGAATTCAGTTTCATAATTGGTTTCGTTTCGTTTTTTATAAGGTTATCGTGATCTAAAAAAATATCTCAGTATTGGGTTGATGCTTGATTTTGCAATTATCTATTTTTGTTATCATGTAGTTAAAAAAATAAATTAAAAAAAACAAATTATAATTTCAATGGAGTCCATAATCCAGCTCACAGGTTCAGCGTTATAGTCCAGCTTACCTGATTCATAGGTTTGATAAGTTTACTCACTGATATGATATGTTTTTTTTTGTTTTTAGTCTTTTAATTGTTTTTAGTATATTTTTTTTATTTCATTATTTAATTTTGGATTGGTTGGAAAATGGAATGCATTATTGATTTTTGTTTATTTTATAGGGATAATTGTCTCAAATAAGTGTCTATTTTTAGGTTGGTACTTAATTTTATAAGAATCTATTTTTATCATATAGTTAAATAAAAAAATATAAAAAAATTATTAAACCCAATAGAGTTCATGACCCAGGTTGCTCGAGGTGTAAGGGGAGGTTGATCCTATCTGTCATCGTCTCAATATTTTTTTTAAAAAATTATTATCTTGAAGTTTTTTTAAACGCTAAATCATATTTTTATCGATTATTAAGGTTGTATTTAAACCTATAAAATCGATCGATTTAAGTCGATTAGTCGAGTTAACTCTCACACGGTTTAACTAAAAACTTGAGTTAGGTAAAGAGTTGAGTCGGAAGATTTCAAAATTAACACACTTGGTTAGATTTATTAATACTATTAAAAAAATTTTCATACTCTTAATACTTTTTTTATATTATAAAAAAAATTGATATTAACCCGCGGCGGATCATGAATACTATTCTAATACAAGCTAAATGCAGATGCAGTGGTGTTTTGCTTCATCTGTGGCTCTCTTGTTGCACTGCAATTTTAGGAGGGGGGGGGGCCTCATGGTTTGAGTAGAGTTTTGTAAAATTTTGATTTTTGTTTTTTTCTTTTGTGTTTATATATAAAAAAATATTTAATATATTTCTAAAAAAAAATACTTTAAAAACATTTTTTAAATCAGCTTACCACGCACTCATTACTCACGGTGTGCTTGCAACAATTTTCCAAGGAGCTCGTCATTAACTCAAGGTTATACTGTATAGTTCATTCTCTGTTTAGGCTTCAATGGCTCCTGCTGTGATGTATCAGGCTTCCTGCTTTGTCTTTTAAATACATATCCTGTTGGCTGTTGTAATTACGAAGGTAGCTTGTAATTAACTTGGAAGCTGTGGATATTATCTTTATGCGCCTGACAAATCTTGACGGTTGATAGCGAATGATGCTACTGATATTGCCATCATCTGATATTCAAAACTTAAAATTCTTGTAGAACTCAAGGACAGAAAGACTCTGAAACTACTTCATCTTGTTTGCCAAACAGGTGATGACCTTCCATGCGTGGAAAATCTATTTGATGGGCATCTAATTCTACCTCTACCATACATTCTCTGCTGTAACGAAACCAAACCAGTGAAGCTAGACGAGGGAAGAGGCGGAGTTTAACCAACTCCTGGATTCATTCATGATCATAATTCTATCACGATAGTACAATAAAATAGAAGCATGATCTTATGATCACTATGTATTGCTGCTATGTACGTATACCTATATCTATCTTTCGATGGTTTTTAGTAATGTTCAATTAATAATGATTCATGATCTTATGATTTTTAAGAGATTTGATTACTATGATGATGTGGGCTGTTAAGTATGTTTATTTAATTCTTATTTATGTTTTTTTTTTAATTTTTAAGGTTGGTTAATGGTTCTTGGAGACATCACCATGCATGACTATATATTATCATAAAAATCATTTTACATTTATGAGATTGCACTGAATTTGATATGAAATTACATAATTTAAACATCGAATGAAAATACATAATTTTACAGTCAAAGCATTTACATAGAGATTACAAAATCGGATGCATAACCAGTTAAAAGTGAAAGCAGGAACATATAATTTATTAACTGGGTGAGAATACTCTTTGCTTTTTTATATTATCGACTCGACTTTGGAGCTGCAAATATTGTCCCTTTGCAGTAGTATTTTCGCGCGAACGCATTGTTGTGTAACGGCTGATTGTTTAAAACTCCTTCTTTCTTCCATTAAAGAAAAGCGTGTTGAAAATTCTTTAGTTTGATGCTGGAGCCGCGCCCTATACTGCGGGCAGAACAAAAGTTTTTTTTGAACTATTTGAATTTTTTTATTAAAATCTGATTTAGGAGGTTAATTTTAAAATTTTCTGATCTGATTCTTATCTAATTTAAATTTAAAATTAAATTGTGTTACAGGTATTCCAACTTGCTTGATTTTTCTTGTCCAGAGACATCTCGATCCTTGTATCTTATACTTTTTTTTATTTTTATATTTGATTGTTTATGAATTAAATATTTATTTTTATTTTATCTATAAATGTTTTGACTCTAAAATTTTTGTTAGTAAGTTTCTTTTTAGATTTTTTTAGCATCATAAAAAAAATGACTTGTCTTTTTATTAAAAAAAAATAAGAAGTAACTAAAATTTAATAATGGTATAATATATGAAAATTAGACCTAATATTATAGATGTTATAGCACTTTTAAGTCTATAATGCAAGTTCTTCTATAAATGAAGACCTATAAAAATTAACAAAATAAGTCCATTCGAACCAAAAGAAATTAATTAGATTAAATTTATAATTTGTAAAATATTAAAATTTAGGGTTGATATAATTATGAACTAATATTTTTATAAACACCCCTACTTTTATTTATTTACTAGTCCACTGTGGCATGAAGAATTCTAGTTTGGCTATTGTTTTCGTCATTGTCACAGTGAACTGTAACGTAGAATCCAAGGAAACCCCACTTCATATTCTATATATACCACCTTAATTTTACCAGTTTTTTCGGAGATTATATATTGAATATATTAAAAATTAGCAAACATATCAAATAAATATTTGAAAAATAACACAAATTTAATAAGGATACAATTGAGAATAACAACTATATATAACAAAGAGACGATTAGAAACATCTAAATTAACAAAAAAAATCAAATTGCAAACTAACTTTAACTCTAATCCCGGATACAAACCTTAAATAATACCTAATCTCAAACCATAACTCTAAATATAAAAAATAAACCTTAAACACTAACTCTAAAAACAAACACTAATCAATAATTCTAAAAACAAACCCTAACTAGATATAATAAAACCATTTGATTTTTTCTCTTGATGTTTTTTTTTTCAATTTTATAATTCAATGTAGGGTTTTTATTGAATTTGATCTTTTATTATTGGGTTAATGATAAACCTTAAAAAAATCAAAACGAAAAAAAAAAACAAAAGGTTTATTATATTTAATTAGGTTTTGTTTTTAGGGTTATTAATTAGTGTTTTTTTTGGGTTAGTGATTAATGTTATTGTATAGCGTTTGTTTTGAGATTTAGGGTTAGGGTGTTGTTTAGAGTTTGTATTTAGAATTAGAGTTAAGGTTAATTTGTGATTTGATTTTTTTTTCATTGTTATTTTTAATTACGTCTTTGTTAAAACCATGTTATTTACCAAATATATTTTTTGGCAAGTGCTATTGTACTAGAACTTTTAACCTAAGGCCTTGATTGTTTTACAAAAAATAATTTCCTGAAAATTACTTTTTAAAATTTCTCATGTTTGTTTGTTATTAAAAAAATTGGTTAATGGAGAATATTTTTCAGTCAAAGAAAAATTTAACTTTGTTTACATGAATTTTTTTTTATTTTAGCTTTTCAGAAGTTGCAAAAAATTCAAAACTATATTATTATTTGTTGATTATATCAAATTTTATCATCAATATTTTGATTGTATTATATTTTATGTTTATTTGTTTTTTCTCACCTCTGAAATTTTGATTTAATTTGATTTTTATATTAACTTTAGTTCTCATTTTTTTAATTGTTATTTGTTTTTTTCTTATCCTTTTCTTAATTAAATGTTTTTGTCTATCAAATTTAGTCCTCATTCTTTTTATTGCTATTTATTTTATTTAAATTAATTTATATTTTTTTAATTTCATCATTTTAAAAATCTTTATCTGTCAGATTTGGTCCTCGTTCTTTTAATTTTTATTTATTTGATTTGAAATAATTTATGAAATTAATTTTTCTTCAATTTTATCCTTCTGTAACTTTTTTATTTGTCAGATTTGATTCTCATTTTTTTTATTTATATTTATTTTATTTAAAATAATTTATAAAATTAGATTTTTTTTTAATTTCACCCTCCAACTTTTTTATTTGTTAATTTTGATATCTATTCTTTTAATAAATTTAAAAATATATATTATTTTTCAGCTTATTTTTCATGGCATAGACAAATATTATAAATTTTTTTAACTTATTTTCTTATTACATTGTTAAATAAAAAAAATAATTTATTTTTTAGGATAATATATTAGAAAACATGGAAGCATATAAAGAGCCACCAAGATAATCACAAGCCCAAGTCAAGGGCCGCATTCATGACAAATATTGGGTCACAAAGGCACCTCTGAACCCAATCCATGGCCCATTAGCACACGAGCCTAGTTTATGTATTTTCATTTGGGTAAGCTTCGAGAGGCCTGCGTCTATACCCAGCCCAATATTGTATTGTACGAGGGTTTATGCCTTTTGGTATTTGTCCAAGGAGTATGAGCCCTCGGGCCCATAAAAAGTAAAAACGCAGCGGAGGCCTGCTTCGAATTATGGACTGGAGATTGCAGACGATGAATTTTTTTTTTAAACTCCTTATAAAACGAGGAGTCCTTATGTTTGTTTTTTATTTATTTTTTGTTTTAAATTAATTTTTTATATATAATTTTAGATTTTTTATATAAAAAATAAATTTTAAAAAATAAAATAAAAATTATTTTAATATATTTCTAAGCAAAATTATTTAAAAAACAATCACTAAAATAATTTCAAATAATATCTAAACCATCAAAATTTCCTTAATCTACCACATCATTTATAAGACCCTTGAGTATCATGCTTCTTGTTGTTTGACATGGTAGTTTAATTGTATTTTTTAAAATTTAAATTATTATTATATTTTTATATCGTATATTAATATTAAAAATAAATTTTAAAAAATAATAAAATTTTTATTTTAATATATTTTCAAATAAAAATCACATAAAAAATTACCCATATTACACTTCAAGATCTGAACCGTTCAAACTTGACTTTTGAATTTTAAAATGACGACGACTTCCTGGCACTTTCGATAAAGTTAATGGTGAAGTTTCTCTGGAACTTCACTGAAGTTGAAATATTGATTCAAACCTAATATTTTAAATTTCTATTCTTTATTGCGTGTAGGGATCGTGGGAAACTGCCAAATTCTGTTCTATACATATCAAAATGTTCACATGGAAATTCAACTCCAAAATACTTTGATCTCTCCTGTTCAGATTTCTCTAATCAATCCTGATGGCATCGTCTGTAGAGTGCAACACAGAAGGTATCAGAACTGAAACACACACCTTTGGTCAAGCCAAATTCTGGGGCTATAAAGATCTTTCCTAACGATGATATCAAATCCCTGTTAAATTCAATATTTTCTCTTTGGATATGGTAGTCGAATGCTGCTTATGATAGTTAATTTCTTGCTCAACAGGGGATGCTCTTTCTGCTTGGAAAGCAAATTTGGCAGATCCAAGCAACTTGCTGCAGAGCTGGGCTCCTACACTAGTCAATCCATGTACATGGTTTCAAGCAACTTGCAACAGCAATAACAGTGTCGGCAGGGTGTATGTGCCATCTTTCCGAACTTTACTCTTTTTTAGGTCATTGCCTTTTACGTTTTGGTAATTTGAAATTGGATTTGATTATTGAAGGGACCTTGCTATTACTCGTCAGTGAGGTTGGACTTGTCACCAATCTTCAGTATTTGTAAGTTAAATACTTTTATTAGCATATTTCATGATAAGAACTAGTTTACTTGACCTGTAGAGTCTAAATTCTTTTCATTCACCGTCGTCTAACATGCACTGAACCAGTTTAGATTTATGATAAGAGGTGAAAAAAGGACACGATGTTATTAGTAGACTAATTAATGCTTCCAAGTTCCATCTAACTGAAATTGGTAATTTGAGAAATTCGAGAAGCTTGGCCCTGCACCAGAATCAACTTACTGGAAAAATTCCGGAGTCTCTTGACCATTTAAGAGCTTCAAGGTTTATGTAAGCATGCATATACACATCTCTTGAATGGTTGAGGAAACCTAGATCAAATGACAACGAACATTATAGCATAATATGGTCTGTAGGAGGTTGAGCTGTAACCACCTGAGTGGACAAATATCAGCAGCTCATTAGTGAGGGCAACTTGAGGTTCTTGTGAGTTCATTCACTTTTTTGTTATTCCACTTCTGGCCTCTGGGGCTCCTCAAACTCTCACAGTGCATTGGTGTCAGCAGCCTGAAACTGAGAAAAACAGATGTTTTCGTTTCATGTATGAGAGTCACTGTGAGGTGCCAATCGGCCATCTCCTCGAGCTATTGTTGCTGTGATTACTAGTCTTTTCCCCAAATCAATTAGTCTCGAAAAACGAACACAGATGGTTATAGTCTGCCTTTACTGTTAGAAATTAATTAAATTCTATAGAATGTCTTTCATTTGTTATACCCTTATTAGTATTATGGCTTATTTCTTACAAAATATGTATTTTGAACCTCCAAGAATTATGTTTTATCTCTATAATCTTTCATCTGTTGTTTGATTTTTAAGCTTATCCTAATGTTTTTAAAGTCAGCGCCCCCATCTTTTAACTTATAGTCCACTCCTATTTGTTACTAATTATTTAATTTAATCGTTGTGCTTAGGCATTTGAGTATCTACTTAATTCAATTTTTACATTTTTTTTCCTTTTCTTTTTGTTCTATTAGCATTTGAAGTTACAGTGATTATACAAGACGCTTGAGCTTCAAGGTACTCTTATTGAACACGGGGGACAAAATACCAGCATAAATGCCACTGTTCCAGAAATAAATTGTGTTTTTCCTTTAGCCTTATTCTGCACCGTAATAAATAAAAACATGTTCTTTCTTAGTGCATGGGCAGTTTTTTTTTTTTTTAATGAAAGTTTATCTGTACAATTGGATTTACACCTGAATTTTGTGAAAAATTAGTATGCTTATCGATGCTATATTTTATTTTTTTCATAATTTTTTTTTAATTTACGGAAGTTTTGCGTGCATGAAACTCTATTTCAGCTTGTTTAATTAATTGAAGATAATGAAATGAGAAACAAAAGTTCGCTGATGGGGAAACCATTTGGGCGAGGCCATTGCCCGTGAGCCCGACAGCCCGTGTGCCTATTGAAATGGGCTTAATTATGGTTTCTCCGTCGATAGAAGAGGTTGCTTTTTTTTGTTTTTTTTACTTATAGAATTGAATTTAATTAATTTCAAAGAAAATTCCTAGTTTAAATAAGAGGTTTTAGTAGGCCGGGCTTCGTATGATATGGTGATTAGCCGAAGCCCTTCACTGCATGCCCACCTATCCCTCGTTGACTGCCGTATAGCCTAGCCGTAGCCTTGTTTTATTATTATTTTTTATCATATTATTAAATTAATCAATATTTAACCTAGATATTAAATTTCTTTCATTTATTTAAAAAACATAATCGTCCCTCATTGTGTTTTCTAGAGTGAAGAATTTTTTATGTGGCCGGCTAGTTTTATTTAGAAATTGTTACAAGTAGATGACCTATGAATAAGTTAATAAATTAAATATATATCTAATAATTTCCTAATAAAATGATGACATAAAGACGCTCGATCCTTTAAGATTGGCACTACAAAAGGAAAGTTTTAGTTAAACTTACCAAGTACAATGACAAGATTTTTCGTTTCATTTGCAGCAAAGAAAATTATTTGGACTTTATCATATGAAATTATAAATAAAAAATTTTAGTTATAAAAGTTTGAATTAAACATAACAAGGTTTCGTGTCTGAGGGTTTGTTTTTACTTGTTGAGATTTATTTTTTTGAATTATATAAATCAAAGGATATAAATTATGGGCTCACCTTTAATATTCAGTCTGCAAACATAGCAACCATCACCATATGCCACCATTTTAAAAACTCATTAAAGCATGCACCTATCTATCATATAAGAAATTATACAAACCATAGTTTTTAGGCCTGGCTCGGTAGCCAGCCCAGTCCAAGGCTCAGGTTTTGGGTTTTGACCGGGTCGCTCGGGTCAATTGTTTTTTTTAAATCAAAATGATATTGTTTTAGTTAAAAAAAAACAAGTTAACGGGTTGAATCAGGTTTTTGACCGGTTTTGCCGGGTCACATCGAGTTTTTTCTTTCCATGTTTTTTTAACCCGGCCCGGTTCCAATCCCGGGTCGACCCATCGGGCCGGGCCTAATTTTTAAATTATGACACAAACAACTAGGATTGAAAATTAATATATATATATATATATACACACACGCGCGCGCAAATGCAGTTGATTTTCATTTACACTTAGGTTTTATAGTGAATATATATTGAAAATAAAGTTATTCAATTATTATCCATCTAAATTGATATTTATAACTTGATGAAATGTTTTGTTACCTGAACGGTTAAAAAAATAATATCCACCCTGGAATAATGTTTATTAACAAAGATTATGTTTATCTACCTTTTTAGTTGATATAT
>Ga0325404_1000705_pt1 | contig 33996 bp, 28 predicted proteins | sample PopdelMetagenome_18_FD_205664 | JGI IMG/M metagenome (GOLD analysis project Ga0325404, IMG submission 205664) | Populus deltoides microbial communities from Bellville, Georgia, United States - Xylem-Control-R1 | ecosystem: Host-associated > Plants > Phyllosphere > Stem > Wood/Secondary xylem...
ACACCTTGGCTAAAAAATAAGGAAAATAAAGTTTGAGACAAAAATTGATTTTTCCTTCTAATTTTGGAAACTAAAGGGACCAATTATCTATAATTTATAAAGTATAGGGGCTACGTTAAATATTTTGCCCAAAGTTTTTAAAGCCACTTGTTCCTTGTGTAATTTATACTTTGGTCCCCTTTCTTTTAATATTATCCTCCCATGACAAATTGGCTTATAATCTAGTCCAATAAGGGTCAAATTTAAAAAAAAAACTGAAAAAGCATCGAAAAAAAGTCAATTCATAGTGCTATATGAGGGGATTCATAATGTATTTTGCACAGTGTATGCCCCCACGAGTTTTAGTTTTTTAGTTAATTAATAAATAAAGGATATTATTGTGTGAGTTTGATGGATGTTATATGTTGATACATTAGGAGCGAAGAGATAACTAAAGTAAAATACATAAATAAAATATTTTATTTTATTTCATATCCTTTGATTAGGATTTGATTGTTCATTTGCTTTGTACGTGGATTTAACATGTTACAAGTATTGACTGGATTATTGGCTCGTGTTGCGTTGTAGTTTAGATCAACTTTTTTAATGTACAAGAATATCTAAGTATTGTTAATGTTTTAATTATGAACTCAAAATATGATGTATATTGGGCGTGCTTTTTTTATATATTGATACAATGATACACTGGATAATATTTTTTAAAAAATATTGATATAATAACATATTGGATCCACCCGAGTTAACCTGTTAAATTTATGCTCCAGGTAGTGAGACTATGATAACCCTATAGAAAATAAATCAAAATAAATTATGAAAGTCAATTTATAATCAACTCGATCTTGAATGATGAAATTAAAAAATATATTAAATTAAAAAAATATCTGAGTCAACCAATGTTAACCTGTTAAACCCGCAACTCGGGTCACAAGATTAAGATAACTCTGTATAAATAAAAAGAAAAAAAAATTATGAAGTTCAATTTCCAACCAACTCAGTGTTGAAGGATAAAAAAAACAATAAAAAAAACAATCAAAGTCAACCGAGCTATTATGTTAAATCAGCGATCTTGGTTATGAAACCATGATAACTTTATAACAAGCAAAAGAAAAAAAAATACAATCTCCATTTCACACAAATCCAATGTTAAAGGTTGAAATCAAGAAAAAAAAATCCATGAGACGTGCATAAAGCAAATCGAGAAAAAAATATGAAACCTATTTCTCAAACAATCTAATATTGAATGATGAAATAAAAAAAAATAAATAAGAAAAAAAAGAAGATTAAGTTGATAGATGGTGAGATTGAAAAAATAACCTATAAAAGGACAAAAAAATGAATTGAGTCAACCTAAGTTAACCTACAAAACCTGCAATATGAGTTATGAAATCAAGATAACATTGTAGAAAGTAAATCGAAACAAAATATGAAGTCCAATTAAAAAATAACAAAAAAAAACTCAACCCGAATTGACTTGTTAAAATCACGACATGGGTTATGAGATCGAGATATTCTCATACAAAGAAAAAAAATAAAACTCAATTTTCAACTAACATAGTGTATAAGGATGAATTTTAAAAAAAATTAGAAAAAAGTGACAAAATAAAGTTGAGTCAATCTAGGTTAATATGCTAAACTCACGACCTGTATTATGAGATAGAGACAAATTCATAACAATCAAATGAAAAATAAATCATGATGCCCCACTTTCAATATATCTAAAGTTAAATGTTGAAATTGAAAGAAAAAAAATCTATGAAAATGATATATAACTCAGTAAAAAAAATAGAAAGCATAATTTTTAAAATAACTCAATATAAAAAATAAAAATAAAACTAAATAAGAAAATTTGGTTGTTAAAAAGTCAAATTAAAAAAAAAATACTAAAAAAACAGCTACAGCTTTTAGAGTTTGGTTATTATCGGTGAAAATCATAAAAAAAAATGTTGTTCGTATATAGTTGAGTTATCATAGATAAAAACCAAGCAGGCCTTTAAAGCCAATAAACAGTCATTTTGGGTACTCTTCGGAAAAACACAAGCCTAGGACGAATACATTTTCACATTATTTTTGAAGAATAAGCCATGCTTGATTTGTTGTTGTTGTACAAGCACACTCGTTTCCCATTCATCAGAAGGGGCAAATATCTCGAATTATACAAACCCGCAATTAAAAATAAATAAATAAAGGGTATGCTAATAGTGTTTATTTTATTTTTATTATTTAACAACATATTTGTTTTTTAATTTTATTCTTTATCGTTAGGTTATTCTGAAATTAAGTTTTGTTTATTTTATTTTTTTATTATATATTAATCTTGTAGATTTTTTTATTTTTTTTAATTTTAACCTTTAACATTATATTTATTGAGAATATGACTTCGTAATATTTCTCAATTTACTGTCTATGATGATATCTTTATTTTAAGACATGGATCTTGAGTATCTCAAATTAACATGAGTTGACTAAAGTTATTTTTTTATTTTTTTTTAATTTAATATTTTTGTTTTAATTTTGCTTTCAACATTATGTTAATTATGAATTAAACTTCATAGTTTAGATTGTTTTGCTTTTTATAGGGTTATCACCGTAGTTTTGAAACTTGGCTTACCCGGGACCTGGGGCTGGAATTGGCCCCGGTTGAAGAAAAAATAGGGAAATGAAAAACCCGATTGACCTGGCGACCCGGCAATACCCGGTTGCAACCCATTAACATTTTTTTACTAAAACGATGTCGTTTTGATTTAAAAAAAAATTGACTCGGACGACCAGGTCAAAACTCGGAACCCGGGCCTTAGACCTGGTCGGGTCTAAAAACTATGGTTATCACATTCTTGTAATACTGATTTTCTCACTTTTTTTTTCTTCTCCTCTATCTTTTTTTAGGTTCTTTTTTTCTAATTCGTTTTCTTTTCAATTTTGGTTTTTGATATTTAGTTGGTTAGGAACTAGACTTCATGATTGTTTTAAAATTGCTTTTTATTAAATTATCCTGATCTCATGATTTACATCGTGGGTTTACTGGGTTAACCCATATTGACTCATTTAAAAAAAATGTTTCTTTTTTATTTCATAATCCAACAATGGGTTGGTTTAGAGCCAAACTTCATGATTTTTTTAGATTTATTTTTTATGTGGTAATCTCATTCTCATTACTTAGGATGTGAGATTAGTTGATTGAAAATTAAGTTTCGTGATTTTTTTAATTTACTTTATATCAAGTTATTTGGTCTTATAACCCGGGTTGCAAGTTTGTCGAGTTAACCCGAGATGACTCATATTATTATTTTTTTTCATTTTTTTTAAAATTGTTTATAGTTTACAAACTTTTGTACTACCATTTCTTATTGTCGTATTTATGTTAATGCATTTTCCAATGATACATAAGTAATGTATTTTAGGTCTTTTTCGATCTCATTTTTTAACAATAGATTGGTTTGAAATTGAATTTTGTAATTTTTTTATTTGTTTTTATGAGGTAATCTCATTCTTGTGACCTAGGTTGTATGCTTAATTAGTTGAGAATTAGTCTTCGTGGTTTTTTTATTAAGTTATTCCAGTCTCATGACTTGGGTCACAAATTTGCTGTGTTAACCTATGATGATTCAAATTATTATTTTTTATTTAAAAAATAATTTTTTTTTCATTTTACCCTTCAATAATGAATTGATTGAGATAAAAATTTGTAATTTTTTACCAGTAAAATTACAATTAAAAAAAATTAAGAATAAAAAATAATTTGAATTGATTTTTCATAAATAATTTATTATTAATGTTATTATTTTCATAGATACATAATAATTGAAAATAAATTTTTAATATAAAAAAATTACAATAATATTTAAGAATGGTGTAAAAAATGATAAGTGAACATAATAACTTTTTTTAAAGGACAAAAAAATCAAGGAAAAAAAAAAGGAATAAAAGAAGAAGCAAAGGGCTGCCCATCCTGTGGCCTAATATTATTTTTAATAAAGAGATGGATGACATGTTATTTTATTTATTAAAAAAAATATAGAAAAGCAAGCAACCCTTATGTTTCAATCTGAAACATTAAAATTACCTTGCCCATCAACTACTGAAGCTACTATACAAATTTGATATAAAAAAAATATTAACCTAGTTTAATATTTATATAAATAGATAAATCAAATTTCTTTTTTTTTATTTTAGTATAATGTTCTAAAAGAATAACAACTAATGAAGATGAAAATAAATATTCACGGCAAGTTTCTAGATATTTATATCTTATTTATTATTTAGTGAATAAAAAATTTATATATTTATATTCATTTCATCAAAGTGTTAAAATGGATAATCATTATCTGTTTATCATATATTATTTGATGTAAAATAAAATTATAATATATGTGTGTGTATATATATATATATTAAATAATGTTATTATATATATTGGATTCAAAAACTATAAATATTTTATACACACACACACTTATAATATAAATATATATATATATTTTATATTAGATTCATTTTAAATTTAATGATGTTTATATTCTATTTATTATTTTATGAATAAAGTTATTATAAAAAAACCCACCTGTTTACTTGAGATTAGTGTTTATGAATTAAATTTTCATAAAAAATGAATAAAAAAAGAAAGTCCAGATATTTTGCGATTTTTAGACCCAGTTCCATTTTCTTGTTCCTTTTTTTTAATATAGACAGTCTCGTCACTAAACTAAAAAATAATAACATAAACGGTCCCGATCCTGGACGCAACGAACAGAAAGCGCAGGTGAAAGATAACAGATGCCCGTCATCACTCGCTTCTTACAGCCTCCACGCGTACTGATAACGTGTGCATCTCTCTCTTGAAAAATAAAAAAATAGAAAATAAAAGAGAGAGCACAAAAAAAACCCTCTCTGTAGTTTGAAGTATCTCCCCTCTCTGTGTGAAAGTGAAGCCCTCGCTCTCCCGCTTTCCCTTTTAAGAAAAGTCGATGTCTTAAACAAGATCCATACAGCAATTGCTGCTGAGTTAAGTTAAGTTAGAGAGATTAGTAGTAGTTAGGTTTCTGTTAAAAATGGCCTCCACATCGCAGTCCCTCCGTTTTCTGGTCGGGCCTGCAACCACCGCCTCCGGCGGCGGAAGTTTCGACGCTCTTAATCGCATCCTTGCCGACCTCTGCACTCGCGGCAACCCTAAGGTATCGCTAAATCTCTCGTTAATTTCAGCGAAGTTAATTGTCGCGTAGGTTTTTGTGTTCAATTAGTGATCAGCGATAGAGTTACTAGTAATTATCAAAGTTAACATTCAATAGTTTTTTGTACTGATCACTAATTGAGTTACTAGAAAAATTAGAAATCAAGAAAGGTGAAAGCGGAAACGTGAGTGTGTTAGAGTTACGCGTTTTGTTGCTTTTCCTCTTAGTAAATTAATTTTTCTGGTTTTGAATGGAGAAATGTGTTTCTTGTTAGTTTTTGCGTATAATCAGTAATTCATGATGGAGTTATACTTGATAGAAATTAACAAAGTGAATTTTTAATTAAGCATTCGTATTTAATTACCAATCAGTAATTAAGTTATTAGAAAAGTCAGAGACTACAATGGAAAATGAGAGTTTTTGGCTCTTTTATTGTCTGTTTTAGTGGTTATTTATTCATGCATTTAAAAATTTGTTTGGTTTTGATGTTGGAATGCCTGTGCTGTTATGTTGAAGGAGGGGGCGACATTAGCATTGAGAAAACATCTAGAGGAAGAAGCACGTGATATAAGTGGAGAAGCATTTCCCCGTTTTATGGATCATTTATATGAAAGAATTTCTAGTTTATTAGAGAGTAACGAGGTTGCTGAGAACTTGGGAGCATTAAGAGCAACTGATGAGTTAATAGACGTAGCACTTGGAGAGAATGCATCCAAAGTGTCAAAGTTTGCTATTTATATGCGGAGTGTGTTTGAGGTAAAGCGGGATCCTGAAGTGTTGACACATGCTAGTAGAGTTCTTGGCCATTTGGCTAGGGCTGGTGGAGCAATGACTGCAGATGAAGTGGAATTTCAGGTTGGTTACACGTTGTCTGGTTTGATTATGTTGTTGTTTGTGTGGCTTCTGATATTTTTGTTTGTCTTAGGTCAAAATGGCACTAGATTGGCTTCACAATGATAAAGCAGAATTTCGCCTTTTTGCTGCTGTCTTAATTTTAAAAGTAAGTGACTTAGTTTCCCTTTCCTTTTCTTTTTCAGTAGACAAATTAATTGCATGGTTGTTTATTATTCTATTGACAAGCGTATTTTTTGTTCTTTTGATGATGTTATAAAGACTGTGCCTCACCATCTTAAAGATTTTTTTGCCTTTTTGTTAAATTTTTGAAAATTTCTACATCCTAAGGATGTATTCTTGATTATTGTAGGAAGTGGCAGAAAATGCCTCTACAGTATTCAATGTTCACGTACCTGAATTTGTCGATGCAATCTGGGTTGCTCTAAGGCATCCAACATTGGCAATTAGAGAGAGAGCTGTGGAGGCACTGCGCGCTTGCCTTAGAGTTATTGAGAAGCGCGAGACACGTTGGCGTGTGCAGTGGTCAGTTATGATAATTTGTGATATATTTTGATTTTACAGAAGTATATACACATTTTGCATCCAGAAGCTGGGAGTTATAATGGGAGGAAGGGCCTTTAACTGTTGCACAAAATTTTAAAATTCTGTACTGATGCGGCATTAATTCTTACCCCTTGGATTTGATTCATCTAACATACACCTTTGGGATAAAATTTAAATGATGAACTGGTTGATTACACAGTCAGTTATCATGCTGTTCAGCTTCTTCCTCCCGTTTTCTTTTCTTCATTTAGTTTCCTGAACCTAAATGAATATAATTAATTTCTTGACATCGATGTGAAAATGTACCTTCTTTTTATAAATGCAATTTATTTATTTAATTATATGGCAAACAAGAAATCCCCTATTCCCTATCTTAAAATCATTGATTTTCAAAGATGCAAATCTACAATTTTTTTGGTTCTTAATGATTTAATTACCGGGTTTCCCATTCTTGTGAATAAACTTTAATTCCACGAAAGTATATTAGGGTTTTATCTAATGGTGATTTGATTTCTATGTTTATGTAAATTTGCAATTGAAAGGACAAACATGTGAGTTAGATATGTCAATGAATGAAGGTCGTCAAGGAGAAACATCTTAACAAGCATGCAAGTTTAGGATGGAAGGAAAAGAGATTGGTATCTGCAACTACTTTTTTTTTCTTTTCTTTTCTATTAGGAGAGCTTTTCTTATTGTTATTTGTTTCAAACAGGAGAGTAGGACTAGAGAGGCTTGTAAACACAAATAACACGTTTTTGTTATTTCTTTTAAATTAACCAGGTATGGCTGGTTTATATGCGTTGGGTTGATCTAATCCAATGGTTATAAATGTTCTTTGTGGGTACATAATTTTATCTACCCTGTATTGTAGAATGACCTGGGAAAAGGAATTCCAACCAGGACTAGACTTGTTTTAAAAGATTTTGTGGGCCTTTAGTAATTTATTGGTTTACTAAATAGAGTAGTGTTGTTTTCAATTTGCAAATTGGTTTACTGCTTGTTTGATTGTATTGATGTTTGTGTTGCCTTCTACAAACAATTTTTCATCATACTTATTGAGTATTTGATTGGGTATTTGGCAGGTATTATCGTATGTTTGAGGCTACACAAGATGGATTGGGTAAAAATGCTCCTGTTCACAGCATACATGGTTCCTTGCTTGCTGTTGGAGAGCTCTTGAGGTTGTTATAAATGATTGAATGTGTTATTGCGGAAATGTTTCTGATGTGGACTAATTGAATTTTCTAGCTTGAATGAATGGTTGCAAAATGATTGCTTGCCTATTTTTGAGCTAACATGTTGCTGTAAATTGTCTTGTAGTGACTATTGTCCCGTACTTCTCTTGAGGTTGTTATAAATGACTGAATGTGTTATTGCGGAAATGTTTCTGATGTGGACTAATTGAATTTTCTAGCTTGAATGAATGGTTGCAAAATGATTGCTTGCCTATTTTTGAGCTAACATGTTGCTGTAAATTGTCTTGTAGTGACTATTGTCCTGTACTTCTATTGGATTGTGTTGGCTATGAGCTTAAAACTCTGCACCCTATCTCATGCTATGTGACATTCACAGCTAGCCAGTACAAGTCTAGTCAACAGCAGTATATTACGAACTGTTGCCTATGAGCTAACAAATGAAGCACTTTATGTTTTGTCTATAATAATAAATAAATAAATATAAGATTAAACAGTTAAACTAACTTGCTCAAAAAACAGGTTCATGTTTCAACTTTGATAACAGGTTTTAGGAGATGAATCATGAAATTAGTTTAATTGTGGGATTTTGTATTCAAGGATCCACTAGTTTGACGTAAATGAATTGATTTTGTAAAACAAATTTTGGGACAATGATTTTTTTTCTGATATTTGCTTTGCCATTGAAAATGTGCTGGAAACATTCCCAGCTGTTTGGCAATGGTAAAAATAACTTACCTTTTCTATATGCTATCCTGTTTCTGCTTTGAATTTATGATATACCATTTTAAGTTTGATAAGGAAAGTTTTTTCTCCTTTTCAAACTGGAAAACACTTGGCCTCCAGGAAACTAAAGAGCCCAAGTTTCAATTCCCATTTTGGAACAAACATACCAAACTATTGGACCTTACACTAATTTCATCTCAATTCCTTAGTACACTCATAATAGAAATGTTAATTATTTTGAGTTTGGTTGTCAAAGTTATTCATAGTTTATGATCTCCTTCACACCTATTTGGCCATTCCTCAGGGCTTTGCTGTTGAAGAATAAATACACGCTTTAGTTGAAAGAATGCTGTCAGCTTTATTTGTTGAGTTTTAGCTCTGATTAAAAAATTTCCAGTCTTCCAAAAATTTATGGTTTCGTTATATATTCTTGCTTTGATAGCAATAAAATTGGAAGGAGACTTCCAAGGGACAGTAGGGAGCCAGCAGTTTAATTACTGGTTGATTGGTTGGAGCTAGCTTTGCTAATTTGCTTATTGTAGAATTGGAAGCTGGTGTACTCATTGTATTTAGTTTGACATCATGACACTTCAATTATTCTGCAAAATTAGTTATGGAGGGTGGGTGTTGTGGCATTTGGCATGTGAATTATTGATGTGGTGGGATCATGGAAAGGTGCCGAGAAAGACCTTGGAAGCTTTCGCTGAATGGATGGATTTCCATGATCTTGCTGATACTTTCTATTTTGCAGTTCTGTTAATTAGTCAATATATGTTCATCTTATATCCAATAAGGTATATTCTGAATTTATTGCTATAGATTCATTTATAATGTATGTGACTGTTAAGCTAGTAAAAAAAAAATGCAAAGAAAAACGACATGACATACTTTTTGTTGGCGAACTCACTATCATGATTTTAAGATACCATGCAAAAGTATTCATAAGGACCACACTACCGTGTCTGATTATAATGATATATTTGTGTGCCAGCTGCACTTGATAAAATTCTGAATAGATTGACTTATTTCTCAGGAATACAGGGCTTCGATATTGCATAAACTGTATAATATTTTTAAGTTCCACATGATTGTTCGTGATTGTATAACAGCTGGCAATTTGATAAATGTTGAACAGGAACTACTACCATGATGTAGTTTCTTATAGCATCTAATATTCATGTAATTGAACATGATTTATGTAGGAATACTGGCGAGTTTATGATGTCAAGGTACAGAGAAGTTGCTGACATTGTTCTTAGATACCTCGAGCATCGAGATCGACTTGTTCGCCTTAGCATAACTTCATTGCTACCACGCATTGCTCACTTTCTGCGGGATAGATTTGTTACAAACTTCTTAGAGGTTTGTGATTTTCACTGCCTCCTTAATCATACTGCAGCAGCTATAATAAATAGCATTTTGGAACAGAGTATCCCAGATGTATCAACAATTATTTAACTGATTATGAATAACATCAAATTGTGATGTCTTGCAGATATGCATGAATCATATTCTTGCAGTGCTAAGAATACCAGCTGAACGTGGGAGTGGATTCATTGCCCTTGGGGAGATGGCTGGTGCATTGGATGGGGAACTTGAACATTATTTGCCGACAATTACAGCTCACTTACGCGATGCAGTAAGCTACCCACTATGTGGCTGACATTATTTTCTCCAGTGATTTTGGTTTTCTTTCTATTTCATCTTTTGCAGTTTGGGGTTTATTGGTATTTTTCTGTTTTCCCTCTGCACCCCCTTTTAGATTGCTCCCCGCAGGGCCAAACCCTCACTTGAGGCTTTGGCTTGTGTTGGAAATATTGCAAAAGCCATGAAAACTGCTATGGAACCTTATGTCCGCAGCCTTTTGGATGTCATGCTCTCTGCTGGGCTCTCTCCCACGCTTGTTGAAGCCCTAGAGCAGATAAGTGATAGGTATGGTGTGCCATTTAATAACCTCATTTTTTTAATAAAAAATTTCCCTCAAAAGTGCTCAGGAGCTTAAAATCTCTATGCTATCATTTGCTGTTTCAGTATTCCATCATTGCTGCCGACTATTCAAGAGCGGCTGCTGGATTGCATTTCGTTAGCTCTTTCGAAGTCCCATTTTTCTCAGTCAAGGGCAGCTATTCATACTGTTCGAGGGAGTATGACGAATGCACCTCAGCAAGTATCGGACCTCAGTGGTTCAGCACTGGTGCAACTTGCTTTGCAGACGCTAGCTCGCTTTAATTTTAAGGTTTGCTAACATATATATATATATATATCCAAATTGAAGCATATTGCACTTAAGATTCTGTTCTGAAGCTATTTTGTTGTCCAGGGGCATGAACTTCTTGAGTTTGCCAGAGAATCAGTGGTTGTATATTTGGATGATGAAGATGGAGCTACCCGGAAAGATGCTGCACTTTGTTGCTGTAAATTAGTTGCAAATTCCTTTTCTGCCATGGTATCTACACAGGTTGGTTCTGGCAGGTCCAATCGTACTGGGGGAAAGCGATGGCGTCTTGTCGAGGAGGTTTAGTTTGTTCTATTTCCTGTCTCTTGATGTTCTATTCTTGTTAAATGATGTTTTATGCTCCCATGTCTAGAGCTGTTTGTTTGTTCCCATCATTTCCTGTGACCTGTGTCCTTCCAGTTGTGGCCTCTGTCTATGCATGTCTGTAACTGTTTTTCAAATTTTTGTTACATGTTACATGAATAGACAGCTTGGTTATATGTATTAATGTGTCAGCTTCATGTTTGCTTGAGCTTGTCAAGTAGTTGAGACCTGTATTAAGATTAGTTTATCATGTTTGCCAAAAACAAAAGTTGAGTGTGATTGATAATGTGAGCTTTCTTTGCTTTTGCTTGTAATCTGACATGGTGCATCTGCAGCTTGTGGAAAAGCTTCTCATTGCAGCTGTTGCAGACGCGGATGTCACTGTTCGCCAATCTATCTTTTCCTCTCTTCATGGAAATAGAGGTTTTGATGATTTTCTAGCACAAGCTGATATTCTCAGTGCAGTTTTTGCTGCTTTGAATGACGAGGTGTGTATGTGGCTCTTGGAGTTATTTCATGTGATGGAAGACTTTATTTTGGTTATGCATGTAATTGTGATGGGTGAATTTGTCAACTGTTTGTCGGTAATGGAAAGTATATTTGATTTGAAACTTGCCCCAGATTTTCTGTGATATCATTATTTTGAAGTTATTCTATTTTGTAGCCAATTGTACATCTTGCAATTGCATACTTGAAATGTTGGCTTCTAAAACTCAGGATCAGAATCAAATTTTACCACTTCGACCTCGTTTGGAATTGAGGTTGAACCTGCTTTTCATCAAAATTTGATTTTTTTTTGCTTCATATTAATTTTTTTTAGTGTTTTTGAATTGTTTTGATGTGCTGATGTCAAAAATGAATTTTAAAAAATAAAAAAAAAAAATATTATTTTGATGCATTTCCAAATAAAAAACACTTTGAAAAGCAACCCCTACCACATTCCCAAACACCCCCGAACACAAGATTTCATGGGTCATTAACATTGCATTAACAATTTTATTCTTTTTCAAATTTAATTTTGGATTCTTGTCTGATAATCTTTTGGTTTACTATCTATTTGATTATTTGGCAAGGCTGGTTGCTTCCTGTAATGTCTATTCTGGAAAGTACATGATATCTTGCTAGTCTTTCTGGTTCCAGTAGCTTGGTAAATGGATTGCTTACTCCTCTCTATCTATTCGTCTCATCTGTTTTGAAGAATCACACTGTGATCTGTGAAATGTTTTTATTTTGATTTAGAATGGGAGATTTAGAAATAATTCCACTTCCAATCATGGGTATGTTGTCTGTAATTCCTGCTAATTTGTGAAATTAAGCGATAGGGTTTTCCTTACAGTAAATAGGACATGTGATGGAAAAATTCCTGAGTAGCTGCATCTTTTCATAGATATGGGAAATTCCAGGCATACTCTGACTGCAAGTTTCCCTGTTCCCTTCTTTTTCTGTTCTTGATTTCTGTATTAACCCTTTTTCTTTGCATGCATTTGTTAGTAAACCTGATACACAGAATTTTTTCAGACTCCACCCCCCCTGTAAATGGTGTTTATTGTTAAGGTGGTCTTCTCATCTTCATGTTCAATTTTTCTTCTGTAATTCTAGAATCTGCATATTTGAGTAAGGATTTGGTTCAGATACTTCTCACATTAACATCTTTCCTCCAAAAATAGAGAGTTGGTCATTATTTGGGCCTTTCGATCTTTATAATCTTCATTTGATGTTTCTGTTCGGTTGTACTTCATATAACTTAGTTCCATGAAGTGTATGTTTCTGTTTTTGAATGCTTTTATGCCATCATTTGTTTTTTTGGTAAATGGAAATTGCTGTTGTAACAGGATTTTGACGTTAGAGAGTATGCAATCTCCTTGGCCGGGAGACTGTCAGAAAAGAATCCTGCATATGTTCTTCCTGCACTCCGTCGTCATCTCATACAGCTGTTGACCTATCTAAAACAGAGGTGATGTCAACAGTTAGCTATTGTGCTATCATACAAACTTATATTACTTGTAAAAATTATAATAATTTGGGTTGGATGAAAGAAGTTTTCTCAACCAATCTGTGAAGTTGTCTGATATTGAACTTTCCTGTGTTGTCAGCAGTGCAGATAACAAATGCAGAGAAGAAAGTGCAAAGTTATTAGGTTGTTTGATACGTAATTGTGAACAACTTGTACTTCCATACATTGCTCCAGTACACAAGGTTTGATCTGTGTATTGTTTTTATTTTGTTTAGCTCTTCTAGTTATCTTCCTTCTTAAGATATTGGGTGTCCAATGTGCAGGCACTTGTGGCAAGACTTCTTGAAGGCACAGGAGTAAATGCCAATAATGGTATCATTAGTGGAGTTCTTGTAACTGTCGGAGATCTTGCTAGAGTGGTGGGTGAACTCTGGTTTTATAGATTGCTTGCAATTAGGGAAAAAAAGTTTTTTTGTTTTTAAATTTCTGTGTGGTTGGGTTGGGTTTTGTGTTTTTGGTGTGTGTGGTTTGGGGGGGGGGGATGTGCTGTTATGAATTGGGTTTTACATCTCATTTGGAATTTCATTATCTGGGAAGAATATAAATCGTTGATTTGCCTTTTTCTCACGAACCTTTAGCGATGCTAATAAGTTTTTCTGTTTCACTCTTATTTCCATGATGCTTGTTAACATTTAAATACTTAGAAATCTTCTTGTGGCACTTTCTGTCGTTGATACAAGTAAGAAAGTTCAGCCTGCTTTTTAAGACCACATCTGATTGCTTCTCTTGCCCTCTCCTTCGATGTTAAACTGAAGTTTTAGCTGGATTAGGAATCAACCTGATTGCAACAATGTCTTTCAAATGTGCATTCAAGGATCTGTTTGATTTCATACCCATAACCCTACAAAGCATGAAGTCTATCTATGTAGTGCATTTCCATGCCGGAACAATAGACCAAGGGACATGCTGTATCAGCTGTTTCCATATATGCTGTTTTGCATCCTATCCTGATCTACATGGAGCTGTGTGATATATTTCCCTCTTATTCTGATGTGTATATGGTTAATTTTGATTGTGATACTTGTTTAGGGTGGTTTTGCTATGAGGCAATATATTTCAGAACTTATGCCTCTGATAGTCGAAGCTTTGTTAGATGGAGCAGCAGCAACAAAGCGTGAAGTGGCTGTTGCAACTCTTGGGCAAGTTGTTCAGAGCACTGGGTATGTGGCATGCCATTGTCTCTTTGAAATCATGATAAATATTTTCTTTTCCATCCTTTTGTTTCATGGTTTTATTTGAATCGTAATTGGTAATAATACATGCTAATTTTTTTTTTCATGACTGAGATCATGTCGGGTTTTTCATCTTTTGGTCAGGATGGAGCATAAGATATTTTTTCTATTTTACTTTTTCTGAAATTTCATGATTTCCACGGAATGCAGCAACAAAAACTTTACAATACTTATTTTTCATTTAGGATTATTTTCATTTTGCTGTACTATGCATGCTATAGATCATAAATAGTTCTTTCTCAGTGAAACATCTCACACCATAGAGAAAAAAAGTTGCCAGTTGGATCTACTGTTCTGCCACTTGATTTTGTAGTTGGACCATCTTAGATGACTCCTTTATTCTATTCTATTTTTGACTCTTGATTAGAAACGTAGATGAGTGTTGGGCTAACAGCACATTCTTAAAAGCTGTGCATAAGGTCCCACATGCTCCTTCCTCTTCTCCTCTGTTTTTCTTCAATATGTAATGTTGATGGAATAATTCCATCCTGGGGAAAGTTGAACATCTAAATTAGCCAGTGTTCTTCATGCAAGGAAAGATGGTTCAGTTGTCTATGAAGGTGTTTGAGAGTAGTGCATTTCCACAAAGTAAGAAATTCTATAGTGTTGATGGGTTTTCTTTTTCTGTCCCAGTATAGACAACAAGGTCACAATGCAATGATGCAATGACTTTACTTTCACTTTTGGGATGTAGATAATATAAATTCTGGAGTCATTTATAAGGTTTTTTTTTTAATCATTAATGCTCGATCAGGTCCTTTTCTTTTTGCTGACAGGTATGTCATAACTCCTTATACTGAGTATCCACAGTTACTTGGCTTACTCCTCAAATTGTTGAATGGTGAATTAGGGTGGACTACTAGACGTGAAGTATTGAAGGTAGCTACATGCCAACTAAAATGCTTGGCTATATCCTTTTAACTATTTGATGCAAGGTTAACTTTTTGGCTCTCAGGTTCTTGGCATCATGGGAGCTCTGGATCCCCACGTGCATAAACGAAACCAACAAAACTTGCCTGGTTCACATGGTGAGGTTGCCCGTGCAGCCAGTGATTCAGGTCAACACATCCCATCAATGGATGAACTACCTATGGACCTTTGGCCATCTTTTGCTACATCAGAAGATTATTACTCAACGGTAGTGCTTATGTTGCATTTGTCATTGTTCTCATTCTTGTTCGTATAACACTCCTTTATGATGAATTTAGGTTGCAATCAACTCCCTCATGCGAATTCTAAGGGATCCTTCACTTGCTAGCTACCACCAAAGGGTGGTTGGATCTCTTATGTTCATATTTAAGGTAAATTATCACAGTGCATGCTGTTTTTTTTTGTTGATAAGAATGACTGCACCATCTTAATTTCATTTTTGACTTCTGACACCATTAATCATTGTTGGGATTTTTTTATGATCCGCGAGGTTAGTCAATGGGCCTTGGCTGTGTACCGTATTTACCTAAGGTTAGTGAATTAATCTTTAGCTGTATTTATTCCTTTTCTTTTTTTTTTCCTCATACATTCTTTCTATTGGAAATTAAGTCTTTGTGAATGAATGATAAATATCATGGGAAATGGCTTCCTTTTGCCTTCCACATTATCTCTTTATTTCTATGTGCTTCTATCTGCTGGATTTTCGTTATCGTGTTGCTAGCCCTTGTTTTAATCTTAACTTATTGACTCATTTATTGGGAAGTTCACCTGGTTACTTATTTTGCTCAATTTCATTTCTGGGCTTTAGCTCTAGTTGTGGTAGTCTGCTCTCTTTCACTCACACACAAAACTGGAAAATTTTTAATAACACAAGTTGATATCAGGAAAGTTAAGAAAGAGTGTGTTTTTTCAAAAGGTGAAGATAACTTTCCATGTTAATGTCATTGTTTGGTTTGGAACTTAAAAGTTTCTAGATAATATATTTATATTGTTGGATGATGTTAGTGCTTGTTTGGTATTTCATTTTTGCGAGCTGTAATTTGTTTGGTATCCTGGACAACATTTGTTGTTTTGTACTTGATTAACATGTGTTCTCCTTTCCTATTTTATGTAGGTTTTGCCTGATCTCTTTCACACTGTTCGAACATGTGATGATTGTCTTAAAGACTTTATAACTTGGAAGCTTGGAACTCTGGTATCTATTGTGCGCCAGGTGAGTTATCATTTTGTGAAGTGATATGTAGTGCATTTTGGTATTTTTCTGTTGCTGAGATATTGGGTTTTTGATTTGGTTGTGCAGCACATTCGTAAATATCTCCCTGAATTGCTCTCTCTAATATCTGAATTGTGGTCATCCTTCAGCTTGCCAGCTCCTATTCGTCCTCCTCGTGGCTTTCCAGTAAGTTATGTTTCCATTATTTGGCGTGGTTGGAATTACCTGCATGTCATGTTTGGAGGCTACTCTTGTAATTTCTTGTGCATAGTTTGGTCTCTTCCTCTTCCTCTCTCTCAAACACGCATGCTTTCTTTTTTTCTTTTCAGGTTTTGCATTTAGTGGAACAACTTTGCTTGGCTCTCAACGATGAATTCAGAAAGCATCTTCCTGTCATTTTGCCTTGTTGTCTTCAAGTTCTAAGTGATGCCGAAAGGTGTAATGACTATAGCTATGTTCTAGATATACTTCACACGCTTGAAGTGTTTGGTGGTTAGTACTCTCATGAGACACTGGTTTTTTTCATTCTTCGATATATTTCTAGCAACTATTGTGAATCATTGTAATGCATTATTAATCAAGTGGAAGAGTGTAAAGAATGTAGAACCTTCTCTCTTCTGTATAGGAGTCTAGAATCTACTAGGAAGTTATGTGTCAAGACTTGGATAATATGCTCTTCTATTTGCTAGTAATTAAAAATTGAAGCAATTCAACTCATCTTGGGGTATGGTCTATGGACAACATTAGTTTCATTGTGGTGTTGTGTTAGAAAGGAAAGTGGTATTTTTTCATGAATACGTCACAGAACTCCATCCTGGTTCTCATTCCACTTGGAATGCTTTCAGAGTGGATGCTGCAGTGGATACAGAACATTCTGTTTTCCAAAATGCCAAATTGCAGCCTGAATAGAATTTCTTATCATGCTTAAACAATGTAGGGACATTGGATGAACATATGCATCTACTTCTTCCTGCGCTGATTCGATTGTTTAAAGCGGATGCCTCTGTGGATATAAGACGGGCTGCCATCAAAACTTTGACGAGATTGATCCCTTGTGTTCAGGTGGGCTCTCAGCTTGTAAAATCACTCTGCATTAAAATAGACCGCTATGATCGTTGCTTCGTGCTACCATGATAGGATCCAGATGGGTACTGTATATTATCATATTGTCATAGTAGTTAAAGTGTTTTGCATAAATGAAATAAAAACATATCTCTTAATGTGTTGTAAAGCTCTATCACCAAACACTTGCTAGCATGTGTATAGACACAAATGTATGCATGTGTGTTTGAGGATTCCTGTATCTAATTGACGTATATTCTTATATTATTTTCTTCAGGTTACCGGTCACATTTCTGCTCTTGTGCATCACCTGAAGTTAGTGTTGGATGGGTAGGTTTCCCTGCTTCCACTTTCTATATAGAGAACCTGTTTTGGTTCCTGGTTTTGTTTGCGTGTGTATTCATGCTTGTCTGTTAAAATCAAACATGGTCCTCTTAGTCCATTTTCCTTAACTATTCATGTTTCTGTTTGCCAATTTGAGTTAAACTTTTAAAAGGTGCACTGTTTTCTTTTCATACCTTTCTTTAATTGATTCTCCTGTCCTACCAGCATATTTGATGGTTTCTGTTGCATGGAAGTCTCTTCTGTGATGTTTCCTGGTACTAAAAGTGTATCATGAACGGTTATCCTCCATCTTAAAAATGTCGTGGACTCTGAAACCTTGGTTAAAGAAGGGGGGGGCTTTGCGAGCGGAAGTCCTCCTTTATGCTTATGTCCTGGACATGAAGTTGATTTACTTTCTGTTTTTTTCCCTATATCCTGACTTCAATAAGAGCAATCAGCTCAGTGGACAATTTCAGATTGTTTCTGACTCTACTTCTCAATCAGAGATTACCGATTTTAAGAGTAAATCAAAACCTGAGATGTTGATGGTTTCTGGAATTCCATAGTTTTATTGATAAAGTCACGTCTCTGTATATTTAAATGATTGTCTTGACCCATATTTCAACCTTGGAAGAAAATCAAACATCAGTTCTTCTATGGTTCTGTAATTGTATTTCCCCACCCTCTGAATTCCTTGCAAATTATAAAGATATTTGCTTGGTTTTACTTGGGGTTAGATTTTTTCACAATCTCTGTTTACTTCACCTTGGAGACAATATTGTAACTTTATTATGACATGCCCCCCCAATTCCATATTTTTTGTGTACATGTTGCATTTTTCTCTGGCACGAGGCTCCAAATGTGCATGCTTGTAATTTTCAGGAAGAATGATGAACTCCAGAAAGATGCTGTTGATGCACTCTGTTGTTTAGCTCATGCATTAGGGGAGGATTTCACCATTTTCATCCCATCAATCCACAAACTCTTGCTGAAGCATGGATTCCGGGTCTGTGCTTATTTGACTTGCTAATATAACAACCTTCTCTTGGGTTGCTGCATTATATTTCAGAATTGATATGACTATTTTTTTCCTTTTTAATTTAAATTTAAGTTCTTTCTGTTGTCAGCATAAAGAATTTGAAGAAATTGAAGGACGCTTGAGGAGACGTGAGCCTATAATCTTGGGGAGTACAGCTGCACAAAGATTGAGCAGACGACTTCCATTGGAGGTTATTAGTGACCCTTTAAATGATATGGATAATGATCCTTATGAAGATGGTATTGACATTAAACGACATCTTAGAGGCCATCAGGTAACTTTGTCTTATGTGTGTATGCTCAATGGTTTTTGTTTAGTTTATAGGCTATACCAAGTCTTTCAGTAAAAGTCTAGATTGCTAGCTCCAGATATTTTGTTAGTGTGCATGTAAAAAGTTATAAATATTAAATGATTTTGGTTAATTATTTCATGTGCATGGTTTTGATTGTCAAAAGATCATCCAACTTAAAAAGCATAAGCTATTAGGTGAGACCTGAACAGTTTTATATTACTTCCAGATATTCCCTCAAGTTATAGCCCATAGGGCTTGAATCTTGGACAAAACACGGGCATTTACCAAGTTAGAAGCATGCCATACACGTAGTAGCATTCTAGCACTGACTAATAAGCCATAATACTGATGCATTGTGCTTATCTAAAAATATTGTGGAATCCTATTCTAAAATTGGCTATTGGAGACCTACCCTGAATAGATGAATTACCCATGCTTTTAGCCCAATTGGCTCTTGTTTGAGAGGGCATGTTAAAAATATTGACTTTACTGTTCTGGTGCATGGCATTTTATCTCAATCATGCCTGCATTATTGTCTTGTTGTTTGGTTTAACTAATGTAAGTTTGTGCAGGTTAATGATGGTAGATTACGTACTGCTGGAGAGGCTTCTCAGCGCAGTACAAGAGAAGATTGGGCAGAGTGGATGAGGCATTTGAGCATTGAACTTCTAAAGGAGTCTCCTTCTCCAGCATTACGAACCTGTGCAAGGCTTGCACAGTTACAGGTATGGACAATAGCACTGTTTATGAACCTACCCTTGCTGTTTCCATTCTGATCCACAGCTTTTGTAGCCTTTTGTTGGACGAGAGTTATTTGCTGCTGGTTTTGTTAGCTGCTGGGCACAACTAAATGAGGCTAGTCAGAAACATTTGGTTCGGAGTTTGGAGATGGCATTTTCATCCCCAAATATTCCTCCAGAGATTCTAGCAACACTTCTTAACTTGGTATGTCTGGTTGGGATGTTGTTTCTTATTAATAATTTAAGAAACCACGTTGTGGTTTAAGATGGAATTTTTTTTTCCATCCTTGTGCACTGGAATCTATTGCTTGGTTTGTTAAGTGTGTGAAAGCTATTATTTATTGTTTTGTTTTTTAGTAGCCAACTAAAAATTTCCCTACAACTTAAACAGTTGGAGGTTTGTATAGCTATGTATTTAAAACTCCGCGACCTGAATAGATAACTCTCTGTTTGGCCACGTGTCAGCCTGACTTCATCTTAGCAATGATACTTCTTCCAGATATTGATGCTACATGTGGCTTAGAAACAATTCAATGAAACTAGTCCCTTTTCTTCTATGTTGCCCTTTTTATCAGCATAGGAATGTGCAATAAATTTTGGGCAAAGCTTGCTAGAGTAAGTAAAGCTCAAATTATTTATGGTGTTCCATTTCTTCCACATTTGAAAATTTAAGTTCAAAATTTCCCAAACTTTAGGCCACTATATGACTTTTACGAGGATTTACCTGAATCTTCACATGATGCATAATTTTGCAATTAAAAAATGTTTCAGTAATGGTCCTGATTTCTCATGAAATGATATCTGGTAATGTTTATCCTTTTGTGGTTGCCCTTATTAATGATAATTGGAAATTTGGATTGTGCATTGAGATTAAAGGAACAGATTATAAGGACATGCAAGATTTAGTTGTATAATCCATTGCCATCATTAAGAAGTTATCCTATGCTATTGTCTCTGATATCCGGTGCCAGCATTATAAAATTTGTCAAGAGGAGTCATTGTGATGCTGGACAGCCTTGAAAATTGAAATTTTAGTGTTTTAGATGAGAATTTGGTTAGGGTGTAATGTATGTTGAATTGGGTTTTGGATTAAAGATGTGTTTTAGGAGAATTTGGGGGTTGATTTGGGCTGTGAATAATAATAAGTGATTGTAGCATTAAGAAATTAAAATATAAGAAAGAAGAAGAAAGAGTGTTTAGTGAAAAGGAAGAGGAAGAAATAACACGGTTACAATCCTTAGACCAAATCAAATACTTGTAATTTCAATTTAAATTCCTAGATGCACCAAAAACCCTAGTAGTCCTGATCTAAACACAATAAAAATCTTAGGAAAAGGAAAACACAATAAAAAAAACTCCTTATTATAGTCCATGTCCTAAATAAACTATGATTCTGAATCGTATTAACATTCCTGATTGAAACAAATCCCAAAATACTCTAGTTTTACAGGATATGTTAAAATATACAGTAACTGTAATTTCTAAACCTCTCTCTCTCATTGACCTCATCTTGGCTCGTAAATTGTGAAAAGGAAGTTAAAAATGATGTATGTAGTCCTTGTGAATTTTGACATGCTTTCCCTGTTCTGCTATTAGATGAAGGGTGCGCTGTTTATCATATTGATGTTTCTTTGCAGGCAGAGTTCATGGAACATGATGAGAAACCTCTACCTATAGACATCCGCCTTCTTGGCGCTCTTGCAGATAAGGTTTTTTCCTACTAATAAGCAACTCTATAACTGCATAGCCCTCATGCGTCTGTCTATATTAAAAGTTGTATATGTCATTCCTTGTTTACGGTGAATGCTACATTCCAGTGTCGTGCATTTGCCAAGGCTTTACATTATAAAGAAATGGAATTCGAAGGTTCACGCTCCAAGAAGATGGATGCCAATCCTGTTGCTGTAGTTGAAACTCTCATTCATATAAATAATCAGCTACACCAGCACGAGGTCTGTTTTGAGGAAGAGCAATGTTTTACTTCTTGTAGCTTTCAGCTGCCTCTTAAAAACTCTCTGTCAGTTTGTCATAATCTCTGATCATTCTTATCTCATCCATTGTTGATTCTTAGGCTGCTGTTGGAATATTGACCTATGCCCAACAACTCTTGGATGTTCAACTTAAGGAGTCATGGTATTATCAAGCATTGACATGAAAGGAATATATATCTGTACTCTGAATAAAATATCGATGTTTATTGTATCAGATAAAAATATCTTATACTTCAATTTTCCTGCATTTTTTTAGGTATGAGAAGTTGCAACGTTGGGATGATGCTCTCAAAGCATACACTGTCAAAGCCTCCCAAGTTTCGAGTCCACATCTTGTACTGGAAGCTACATTAGGTTTGCTTTAATTAGTCCATGTTGGTTGTTATGACTGCTTGATTTTTTTTCATTTCTATAGTTAATTTCTTGGAGTCATTCCATCATACCAGCCTACCTTTTTATATAAAAAATCTGATCTTGGCTCTTTTTTGCTATGCGCTTAAAATGAAGAGGAAATTGGTGGAATCAAATGAAGAAATTGACTGTGATATCAGGGAACCACTAATTTCTTAAAGCTAGTTCATGTATATACTGATTGTATCAAATGTTCAGTATGGATAGCCTAGGAAGTCAGATGTCCAATAAGGATCCTCTCTTGTGTTTTTTCTTGGTCTATGGGGAGGCCCATTGGTTGCAATCTGAGTATTCCTTTTTTGTCTCTTCCATAATATGTGTGGGTTTCTATCCAAGGTTTTTGGTATGATGCCAAGTTGATGCAGCCTGGGAAGAGGAAAACAACACTAAACATAAACTATAGCTGAATATTGACTAAAACAGTAAAGAAAATTGAAGTTGGAACAAGAAAAGGAGGTCTGAAGTTCACAGAGAAATCTCTAAAATCTGAAATTGATTGATAGGATTTAAAACATTGACTAGTAAAAATATCCCTAGTAGACAATCATACTAGTTAAGACTGTAGTCCTAATTCTTGTAGGAAATTTTTTTCTCATTTATATGTCAAATGTTAATCACATGACAGCTAAATAATCCAAATAACTTAGACATTTATAGCTAAAAGAAAATTAATACGGAAAATGTTAGAAACCTTGTGCATTACAAGTGACTACTAGCTAAGCTAACCTGTATCCTCTCTGCTTGTATTGACTAACTGCATGGCTTTGCTTTTAGTCATTTCTTGTATCCAACTTGACAAAGCTTGTCAGATGATTTCTGTCAAGGGCTGTGATTGCTAACAGTAGTAAGTATCGGTTCTTACAGGATGAGCCATGTAGGATGTCCCTTTTGGTTTGCTGAAAGATCATCTTTGAATGAAGCATTTTTTATTGGCGATGGAAGCCACCTGGAGGCATTGGGTCATTGGGCCTGCATTACCTTGATGGCCTATTCTTGCAATGACATCCCCCTTAAATCATCCATTTAGATATTGAACTTCATAGTCAGCTTCCTCCCATGTTTTTTTACAATTTGAGGGATGGGGATGCATTACGTTTTTATGCTTCCATATTCCAAGAGTTTAAAGATCTTGACTTATGTCCTGAAAGTAATCATCCTTGTGTTCTATGCAGGGAGGATGCGTTGCCTTGCTGCATTAGCTCGTTGGGAAGAGCTTAACAACCTATGCAAGGAATATTGGACACCAGCTGAGCCATCTGCTCGATTGGAAATGGCTCCAATGGTTGTTTTCTGAACTTCATGCATATTTTTTAACTTAATCCCTGTGCATGCTTATTTTTTGTGATGCGCTTGTTTCAGGCTGCCAGCGCTGCTTGGAACATGGGTGAATGGGATCAGATGGCAGAATATGTGTCTCGGTTAGATGATGGTGATGAAACCAAAATTCGGGGTTTGGGGAATACTGCTGCTAGTGGTGATGGAAGTAGCAACGGCACATTTTTCAGGGCTGTGCTATTAGTTCGTAAAGAGAAGGTACTCTTTGAATTAGATCTATATTAATTCCAATTTATTTGCTTTTTGTTTTTGTTTTGTGTGGTTAATCATTTCATTGTTACCATTGTTTCTGCAAGTATGATGAAGCTCGTGAGTATGTTGAGAGAGCTAGGAAGTGCTTGGCAACTGAGCTTGCTGCTTTGGTTAGTTTCTTATTTCATTACTATACTTCCAATGAAGCATGGGTTTTCAAGTCAGCTTTTGCATAAATGACTTCTCTTCCCAGATGAAATTCTTTCTCATCTACTATTATGAATTTATGACATCTCAAGTTATTTTCTTCTCTAGGTTCTGGAAAGCTATGAACGTGCTTACGTCAATATGGTCCGTGTTCAGCAGCTGTCAGAACTAGAGGAGGTTTGCTCAATAGTTTTTGAGAATTCATCAACCTTTCTCAATCTATTTCTGCATACAGGCATGAAAATTAAACTGGAGTATGGATTGGTAATTTGATTTCTAACAGGTCATTGACTATTGTACACTTCCCGTGGGAAATCCTGTTGCTGAAGGACGGCGGGCCCTTATTCGAAATATGTGGACAGAGAGGATACGAGGAGCAAAGAGAAATGTTGAGGTAGAGATGATTTTATACTCTCTCTCTCTCTCTCTCTCTCTCTCTCTTGTGCGCGCGCGCATTCTTGTTTCCTGCTAACTGACTGAAGTTGAGATATTTTCCTGCAAGTGAATATTGCTAGATATGATGTGGTGGTATGAGGTTTCCAGGATGTATGATTGTGAAAATGATGTCACCTGAGGATGAGTAGTTCATGGCATTGAAAGCTAGGTTAAAAAATATAGGAAGTTGACGAGAGTTTATTGACAATTGGTTCCCACTTTCAGTGACAAGCTTTTATGGATAGTGACAATTGTTTTTGCTCTGATCTGTTTGACCATTTTTATGCTTGATTTTTCAGGTCTGGCAACTTCTTTTGGCTGTAAGAGCGCTTGTACTGCCTCCAACGGAAGACATTGATAATTGGCTCAAGTTTGCTTCTCTTTGTCGAAAAAGTAATCGGATTAGTCAGGCTAGATCCACTTTGGTTAAACTTTTACAGGTCAGTGGTACATGTCTTGAGAAACTAACAAAGATGTTAATTTTAGGATTGACTTTCATTTGTCTTTGCATGCTGAAATCTTGTTTTGTATTGTAAACAGTATGACCCTGAGACAAGTCCTGAAAATGTGCGATACCATGGGCCTCCTCAAGTAATGCTGGCGTACTTGAAATATCAATGGTCACTTGGGGAGGATCACAAGCGAAAAGAAGCATTTGCTAGGTTGCAGGTGTGTATAACTGATTTAGCTGTGGCCATGTCAGACACAATTATCATATTCATATAGTCTCATTTGCTAATTCTGATTCTCTTGCTACATATTTATCTTAACTGCCCAATAACTTTTACAGGATTTGGCCATAGAGCTTTCAAGTGCCCCAAATATGCAATCAATCACACCAGTAGGTTTAATGGGCAGCACGGGTCACAATGTTCATCTCCTGGCACGTGTGTATCGTACACTTGGAGCCTGGCAGTGGACACTTTCTCCTGGTTTGGATGATGATTCCATACAAGGTGCCTGCTTCCTTTCCCCACTAATTTCTGCAAGAAATTTTGAGTTTTTCTTGCCTTATTTTTTTTATTCATTTTTTTTTTCCTTTTGTGCAGAGATTCTTTCATCATTCAGGAATGCCACCCATTATGCAACAGAATGGGGAAAAGCATGGCACTCATGGGCTTTGTTCAATACAGCAGTGATGTCACAGTATACATTACAAGGGTTACCAAATGTAGCCTCACAGTTTGTTGTTTCTGCGGTCACTGGATATTTTCATTCAATAGCCTGTGCAGCAAATGCTAAAGGGGTTGACGATAGTTTACAGGTAAATAATACTCATATATAGGCTTCCTAAAAGAAAGCGGACACCATCTATTGACTAAAGCTTTCACTATAAACTTTGGTCCTTTCATTGATGACTATTCTATTTGTTCTTCTTTTGACATTATAGCTTTAGTCACTCTCTGTTGAATAGGCTCCTTGTTGGTTGTTACAAGAGATGGAGATTATGGTGGGAATCTGGTCATAATTTCAATGAACTGCAGTTTGTACTTTCAAATTTATATGGAGATGTCTTAGCATGTATATGATCATTTTTAATACTGTTGGTATGAATTTATATCATGATGCCTTCAATTTTTGCAAGGGAGAGGAGTGTTGTTTATTATGCATTGTTTCCCATTTTCCTGATATGTTATTAATTGTGCTATATTTTTCAGGATATACTCCGCCTTCTTACCTTGTGGTTCAACCATGGAGCTAGTGCAGAAGTTCAGATGGCACTGCAGAAAGGATTTTATCATGTTAATATTAACACGTGGCTTGTTGTTCTACCTCAAATTATTGCCAGGATACATTCAAATACCCATGCTGTGAGAGAACTAATTCAATCACTACTTGTGCGAATTGGACAAAGTCATCCACAGGTGAGCATTTTCTGCTTGATGCTTTCCAAATTGATAACCATGGTGTTTTACTATTAGATGGAAGAACCGAGATATAAAATTGTTGAGTTTGTGCATTGGATCTAGAATTCCATTTAACAATCCAGGACTTTTTCAAATCAATTTTGCACTATGAAATGTTATTTGTTTATTGTTTCTTTGAGTTAATATTCTGTTGTATTTCATTTCTTTAAGCATGGACAAAAACTTCTGAGAGTGAGAAAATCCTAATTGAATTGAAGTCAAAAACACAAGTTCTAAAAATTCTTACTGCAGTAACTAGATTTTGACTGCTCTATACCTAAAAGGTGGGAATCTTCCTTTATTCAACACGTGGAATCTCTTCCAAAACATTCATAAAGGTTACTTTGGATGCACAGGTTTTACTTTGCATGTAGATTCTTAAGATAGATGTCTCTTAACTCAAATGCTTCTGGACCTCTGCATGTGTTTGAGGAATTGATATCTTTGCAGGCTCTTATGTATCCTCTTCTTGTGGCTTGTAAATCTATAAGCAATTTACGTAAAGCAGCTGCTGAGGAAGTGGTAAACAAAGTTCGAAAGCATAGTGGTGTGCTTGTGGATCAGGTTAATTAAGTGTTCTATTTGCAATTGATTAATTGTTTGTTGTAGTTTGGTTTATCTTAATAATGATCTTTTATATGTAGGCACAACTTGTATCGACGGAATTAATTAGAGTCGCTATACTTTGGCATGAAATGTGGCATGAGGGACTGGAAGAAGCAAGTCGTTTATATTTTGGTGAACATAACATTGAGGGAATGCTAAAGGTGCTAGAGCCTCTGCATAAAATGCTCGAGGAGGGTGCTGTGAAGGAGAATATTACTATAAAAGAGAGAGCATTCATTGAGGTTGCTATTAATATTATTGCAGTAGTCATTTCATATTTTTGCTCTGCTGTATCTGCTATCAGTGCATATGATCTTATTTTGAAACTGTTTTGATTTTTTAAGCACAGTTCAATTATTGAATTCTGGATCTTGCCTTTTTTTAGTCCGAATGTGCCATGTTTCTATTCTGAATCTTGAAACCTATTTATAATTCTTGAATTGGGTCATTTCTTGAAGCATCTAGCATTATGGCACACTGTTTCATTTATACATTTAGCTGATAACCATAAGCTGTTATGACTGCAGGCATACCGGCATGAATTGTTAGAGGCATGGGACTGTTGCATGAAGTACAAGAGAACTGTAAAAGAGGCGGAGCTTACTCAGGTATGATAGCTTGAGGGAATGATTTATGTGAGTTTTTATTTAGGTCTTTTCTACTAGTTAAGAAAATGACAAGCGTTTCTTGTGTGTGCATGAATCTGCCTAGAGGTGGATGGTTTGGTTGGAAAATCATTGTTTTTCCTGATCGCCATTTTCAGATTTGCAAACATGGATCTTTTCCCTATTGCCTTTTATACATGACTTTCATGTCAAAGCATCAAAAACATCAACAAATTTTTAGAGTGCCACTTAGTTTCATTAGAGTACCAAAACCTCTTTACCTGTGATTCACGAGCCATTTTTTTCTTTCAATTTACACACTTTGTATTATTTTTCAAGTTTTGTTGTTTGAACAATCCAAATAACTATACATACATTTGTCTTGCATGCAATCACCCTTGTAGGTTGCAGTTTAAGCCAAGTCCATTAAGGACATAGTTTAGGTGAAACTAGATCATTGACCCGTGCTATGCTGTGGGTCAGGTCAAGTTTTTCTTTAACGCAGGGAAAATGTTCAAATATTGCTAATTTTTTTGGTGGAAAAAAAATTTAAACCTTATAGGGGTTGACTTGATGTGACCTGGTTGACTTTACGGGTCCAAAAGCAACCCGAATGCCTGTAAAAACATAGTTTGACTCCGAAATTTTCAAGATGACATTTTTTTTTAATATTAAGATAACATATTGGATTGACTTTGTTCAACCCGGGTTAACATGTAAAATCTGTGACCCAAGTTGTAAGACTATGATAATCCCATGGAAAACAAATCAAAATAAATTATAAAGCCTAATTTCCAATCAACTCAGTGCTAAAGGATGAAATTGAAAAAAAAAACCCTAAAAAAGCAACCTGAGTTAATTTGTTAAACTCATGACCCGAATCATAAGACCGAGATAATCTCATAGAAAGAATATTGAAACAAATTATGAGGTTCAATTCCCAATCAGTTTAATGTTGAAGGATGGGACTTAAAAAAAGATATCAATTAAAAAATCACATAAAAAAATGACCCAAATCAATCCTTTAAACTCATGACCTGGGTCATGCTACCAAGACCAAGAAAACCTCATAGAAAGAAAAAAATAAAAAAACAACCTGATTTAACCCAAATTAACTTGTCAAATCTATAACTCTGGTCTTGAGACTGAGATAACCCAATAAAAAGCAAATGAAAACAAATGATGAAGCTCAATTCTCAATAGATCTTGTCAGATCTAATGTTGAACGATGAAATTTGAAAATAATTTAATTAAAAAATTGACACAAAAAATGAGTTGAGTAATATGGGTTTAACCCATTAAGCAATTATTCCCAGGTTATGAGACTGAGATAACTTTATAAAAATCAAACCAAAATAAATCATGAAGCTTAATTCTTAATTAAACACAATATTAAATTATGAAATCGGAAAAAAAGTGTCAATTAAAAAAAAGAAAAAAAAACGAGTCAACAAGATTAACTTGTCAAACCTGTAACCCGGGTCATGAGATGGGGAAAACTAAAAAAAAAATCAAATCCAATGTTGAAGGACATGAGATCGAGATAACCTCTTGGAAAGAAAATAAAAAAAATGACCTGGTTAAAATACCAAAACTCGCTACCTTGATCACGAGACTAAGATATCCCTATGGAAAACAAATCAAAACAGACTATGAAGATCAATTCCCAACCGACCCAATTTGAATGATAAAACTGAATAAATAAATAAATTAAATAAAACACAAAAAACAACTCGAGATAACTTGGGTTAACCTGTTAAGCATTTTTCCTAGGTCATGAGACCGGATTAACGTAATAGAAAGCTAATAAAACAAATCATGAAGTCTAATTTTCAATTAACCAAATATTAAAGGATGAAATTGGGGAAAAAAAGGTTAAATTAGGATAAAAAAACCTAGCCAACTGGGTTAATCCACCAAACCCGCAATCTGTGTCATGAGAGTAGGATAACCCTATAAAAAACAAATCTGATATTAAAGTATAAAATGTTAAAAAAACATTAATCGAAAAAAAACGAAGGCAAATGTTTTTTTTGTAGGGCCAAGGAAAGTACTATTCATTACTACAGTTCTTTCCCCACATGTTTTAGTGTATTGTTAATATACTCTTTCTCCTCTCTCTCTAAATGCTGATACAACAACAAAGCCTTAATTTAACAAGTCAGGGCCAGCTACATATATCTTTTTGCACCATTTGGTGTAATCATAAACCATATCCATCTCCTTATTAAGGCTGTTTAAGTCATTCGATACCACTTCCATCCACAATGTTTGGTCTCCCTCCTCCTTCCACAATCTCCTTTTGATTTCTCTGACTCAGTGCCTCTGGTAGCCTGCTCTAAACATACCCAAATCATCTTAGTCATTCTTCTCATTTTATCTCCAATTTTCTGAACAGTGGAAAATTGGTTAATTTCTAATATTTCCTTCTTTTTTTGTTGCCATTAATCCATCTTAGCATGCACATCCCAACCACACTCATTTTATGGGTATGCTGTTTTCTTGCCCGTGATTCACTCCTATACTGCATGGTTAGCATGGTTGGCCTATTGTGTCATGTGGAGCATACCTTTCACTGATAAAGTTTATATATATATATATATATATATATATATATATATTTATTATTTTGATGGAAAAGGAAGTTTTGAACGAAAATATGTATGAACGAAGAACGAAGAACGAGAAATACACCTAAAATACCAAGAGGAGGAACATCTTTTTCCATAGCTGAAGTAATCTAGTCACATGTTAAGCTTGCTTAGTTGAAGCTATGGATGGGGAGGTGTGCGCTTGTATCAAAACTGAGAAGAAGCTAATGGTATGAGCTATGATTTGAACAGGCATGGGATCTATATTATCATGTCTTCAGACGAATAGACAAGCAGCTTCAAGTCATGAAAACTCTTGACCTGCAGGCAAGAATGATATATCTTTATGTTGATTTTTAGCTTGTTATTGAAATGTAACTTACCATTCTCTGTTTGTGGAAAGATAGTCTGTTTCTCCTGAGCTGGTAGAATGCCGTAATTTGGAGCTTGCTGTTCCTGGAACATATCGTGCTGGTAATCCTAGTTACAAGACTTATTAATTATCAAACCTCAGTTTCCTGGCTAATCTTTCATCTCGGTTTCTCATTCTTCAGATTTACCAGTAGTAACAATAGCATCATTTGCACCTGAGCTTGTTGTCATAACATCAAAACAGCGACCCCGGAAATTGACTATTCATGGGAGCGATGGGGAAGATCATGCCTTCTTACTGAAGGGACATGAAGATTTGCGCCAAGATGAACGTGTAATGCAGGTAAACTATGTTTTGCGCTTGAGATATTTATTATTGTGCTCTGTTGTGCTAGATGTTACTATTTGGGTCTAATTCTGGTTAATGCTAAAAATCTGTTGGCTGTTGTCAGCTGTTTGGATTGGTGAATACTCTGCTGGAGAATTCAAGAAAAACTGTCGAGAAGGATTTGTCTATTCACCGATATGCTGTAATTCCATTATCTCCAAACAGTGGGTTAATCGAATGGGTTCCTAATTGTGACACACTACACCATCTCATTCGAGAATATAGGGATGCCAGAAAGGTACATTAAAGTTTATCCGTGAGTAATGGAGTAGTGGGGTGATGACTGTCGAAGTATCTGCCCTCATGTGTTTAGTATATGGTTATGTCGGTATTTTGTCATGAGACAGCTGCAATTGATGGATTCCTGTTTGTCTTAATCATTTCAGATCACCCTAAATCAAGAGCACAAATACATGCTCAGTTTCGCTCCAGATTATGACAATTTACCACTCATAGCTAAAGTTGAAGTCTTTGAGTATGCTCTTGACAATACTGAAGGGAATGACCTGGCTAGGGTATGGAATGAAAATTCATCTCTTCAATATTTATTTCTTCCTCCCCTGTGGAAACTATTTCACTTTACCAAGTAATGTTATCTGCCAGGTTCTTTGGTTAAAAAGTCGCACTTCTGAGGTATGGCTAGAAAGGCGAACAAATTACACACGGAGTTTAGCAGTCATGAGCATGGTATGTGTCCACCTTGTATTATTGTTTAGCAGTCATGGATATATTATGTGTCTGCCTTGTATTATTTAACAGCTTTCTTAAAGGATTCCATCCCTTGATTATGAAACTCTCAATGAATGTCATTATATTGCCATTCTTGGCAAGTTTTCCAAACAACCTTGCCAAATAATTGAATCGTGTTTTTTGGTTAACTTGAATACTTCACTGGGGATGACTTTTTGGCTATAATTTGACAATCATTTCTGGTTCCATATAGTTGAATAGTGTCTAAAAGATTTAGGACATAGAAGCAGATAATCCCAAATCATCCGGTCCTTTATGCCTTTGAACTGTTCCAGATTATGAACAGGGAAATAAGGTCTTGAAGCATCTAGTTGTTGGATTCGAAGTTTTAACTCCTAACCGAAGAAGTTGTTGCTGGCCATCTCACGTGCTTTTGTCTACTAGGCTTTTTAACCTCGCTTTGTTTCTATCAAATAAATTAATAAAGCTGCTTTGTTTTGATTCAGGGCACCTATAAATTATTTTGATTCGAGTTTTTTATTTTTTGAAAACATGGTAATTATTTAACGGTAATTGCTTTTTCTCAGGTTGGTTACCTTCTTGGCTTAGGTGATCGACACCCTAGTAACCTTATGCTGCATCGCTACAGGTATATAATGATTAGAACAAAGCAGAGGAAAGAAAAGTGCTAGTTTATGGGATTAATCATACTTGTGTTTTGCAGTGGGAAGATCTTGCATATTGACTTTGGAGATTGCTTTGAAGCTTCAATGAACCGGGAAAAGTTTCCTGAGAAGGTGCATTCTAGAAAATACTGCATTATCATACGCTTCCTAATGCACATGATGGTTCTTTGAATTTAAAATGTGGCAGTATGCTTAAAATTATATTTTCAATGTAGGTTCCTTTCCGTTTGACAAGAATGCTTCTGAAAGCTATGGAGGTTAGTGGTATAGAGGGCAATTTCCGCTCTACTTGTGAAAATGTGATGCAAGTTCTCCGAACACACAAGGATAGTGTTATGGCCATGATGGAGGTATGAACACTGAAGTTTATTTTTCTATTTAGTACTTCTGTGAGCCTACTCCATAGGGAAACAGAGATCAAATTAATTGCATGCTTTGAATATCTTCTGAAAGTCCATGTTTGTAGAACAATGGATACTGGTGAAAGCAACAGCAATCGATGAGTATACAAGAAGTTTAAAAATTTGCAATATTACAAATGATATAAGACTATTAATTGTGTGAAAAACAAGTATACATGTCGTTTCTTAATTCATAAGAAATTTATAGTGCTGAGGTAAATATATCCAGTTCAAGGAAGAAAAAAGGTAAAGTTTTCCAGTTGGTTAATATATTGGTTTGGTTTTCAATACAATGCCAAAAGGAAAATATAGATTCTTGTTTGTTGAAATGACAATAAGGTAAGTCAATCTGGGTCCCCTATTTTTCAGGCTTTTGTTCATGATCCCCTCATCAATTGGCGCCTTTTCAACTTTAATGAGGTCCCACAAATGTCAGTGTTCACCAATAGTCATGTCCCTGCTGTTGTGAATGCTGAGGAATCTGCTCCTAGTAGAGAGCTCCCTCAACCTCAACGCAGTGCTCGTGAGAGGGAACTTCTTCAGGTATCATATAGTATCTTAAATGTAGGAACCTTTGCAATAATGTTCTTCAATGATGTTTATATATTCAATTGGTTTTATGTAGGCTGTTAATCAGCTTGGTGACGCTAATGAAGTTTTGAATGAACGTGCTGTGGTTGTCATGGCCCGGATGAGTAATAAACTGACTGGACGTGATTTCTCCACTCCTTCATTTACTGCAAGCTCTATCCAACATGCAGTAGATCACAGCTCCTTAATTTCTGGAGATACTCGTGAAGTAGATCATGGCTTATCTGTTAAATTGCAAGTTCAGAAATTAATTATTCAAGCCACATCACATGAAAATCTGTGCCAAAATTATGTTGGGTATGATCCCAGTATGCCTTCCCGCCTTTTTTTACTTGTTTTATGCACACTCAAAGTTTTGTAACAAGGTGGCATACACTAGCCTGTATGTGCTTAAAGATGACATGCGGGTCAGTGTTGCTTTTGTTGGTATAACATGCATGGTTTTGTTAGCAGAAATGACAGCTGAACGAAAGTGGCATTGAACAGTTCCTTTTCCCTTTTAATTTCATCATAAAAAGATTGTTTCATGTCATTCTCGTCATCTAATTTTGCACTGATTGAAAGAACAATTCTACAAGTTAGCAGGCTTTGTTAACTAATGACTTTTACGTTTTACTTTTCAGGTGGTGTCCTTTTTGGTGAAGGGAAGCAACCCTGTTGTATGAAGTGTACATAGTTCAATCACAGTAGACCTCGACACGTCCTGGTTTGCATTTTCTCT
>Ga0325404_1000716_pt1 | contig 33676 bp, 29 predicted proteins | sample PopdelMetagenome_18_FD_205664 | JGI IMG/M metagenome (GOLD analysis project Ga0325404, IMG submission 205664) | Populus deltoides microbial communities from Bellville, Georgia, United States - Xylem-Control-R1 | ecosystem: Host-associated > Plants > Phyllosphere > Stem > Wood/Secondary xylem...
GTGTGCCCGCGGATGCTGGCGATCTGGAATGTATAGGATGTTGATATATGCCGGCGGTTGATATATCATGATATTTGCAGGTACAAGATGCCGGAGAACTCGATACCGAAGGAGGCAGCGTTCCAGATCATAAACGATGAGCTGATGCTTGACGGGAAACCGAGGCTGAACTTGGCATCTTTCGTGACTACTTGGATGGAGCCTGAATGTGATAAGCTTATTATGGACTCTATCAACAAAAACTATGTTGACATGGACGAGTACCCCGTTACCACCGAGCTTCAGGTCACCCAACCCTCTCTTTAAAAATTACTTGCATACTGTATATAGGTGTATTTTTAACGAGCTCTGTACAGAGTCCTTTTTAGCATCCGATGCCCAAAGCAAGAATTAGAGAGTTCGTGCTGGTGATGCATAATTTTCCTCTGTTTTTCCAATGCAGAGATGCTAAACCAGTGGACACTTTCCCATGGTTTATAAGCCTGTTTTTGTTTTATGGTTTTAACTTTTAAGGGCAGTAAGGCTCTATCAGTTCTATCATGACCAGAAAAAAAAATTATACTTGGAACTTTTTTATATTTTTTTTATTAGTCTTAGGGAAAGGATGCACGCTGATTTGTTTTCGCTTTTGTTTTGGTTTTCTTAGACCGTGAAGTCAGAAAGCTGAAATTTGACTTTTCAGCTGAAACTCTTCCCTGTCTTATGGTGCTTTGGTCAATATCATATCAATTAAATTAACGAGCATATACAGAGGCGGTCAATAGACTGGGAATTTCTGCTTACAGAAGATCTACGCAAACCATGAGCAATAAACGGTCTGCTGGGAGATTTTTCAGCAAACCTTGTCTATCTATACCATATCATTTCCAAACAATTTTTTTTTAACATCGATCACACAATTTCTTGACGTGCTTATTACTAAATCGTAGGCTTGGACAAATCAAAATGTGTTTAAATAATAGAATTAATTTGACTGACACAAAATTACTTGATATTTATGTGCAGAATCGCTGTGTGAACATGATAGCACACCTTTTCAACGCTCCCTTAGGGGAGTCTGAGGCTGCTGTCGGGGTTGGCACCGTAGGGTCATCAGAGGCAATAATGCTGGCTGGCCTTGCATTCAAGAGAAAGTGGCAGAACAAGCGCAAGGCCGAAGGGAAACCCTGTGACAAGCCTAACATTGTCACTGGTGCCAATGTTCAGGTATGACCCTTGATTCAACCCTCACATCATTTTTCCCTTGTTTTTTTTTTTTTTAATAAAAACCATATTTTCTTCTTTTTATAATAATTTAAAAGGCAGCAGTATAAACACCAGAGACAGATTAAAAAAAGAAGTTATAAGATCGAATCTTTTTTGTGATAAAGAGGAGGCTTGGGCACCTCCAAGACCAGGATTCGTTATATTGGGCTGGGCTATAGCGTGTCAGTGCCACCAGGCAAAAGAAACATGAAAATAGCAGTCTATCAGTCAGTCCATACTACATATCATTTGGGCATCAAAACTTTTCCAATAAAATGCAATTCCATATTATACTGTCGTAGATTAATCAAGGTTTACGTATTTATTTCTAAGAAAAAATCTTGCTGTAATCTTTATAAATGCAGATGGATTTTTTTTTAATTTTTTTTATTATCTATCTATGTATGAATGTAGGTATGCTGGGAGAAATTTGCAAGGTACTTTGAGGTAGAACTGAAGGAGGTGAAGCTGACCGAGGACTACTATGTAATGGACCCAGCCAAAGCCGTGGAAATGGTGGATGAGAACACAATCTGTGTTGCAGCCATCTTGGGTTCTACACTCAATGGAGAATTTGAAGATGTCAAGCTTTTGAATGATCTTTTGCTTGAAAAGAACAAAATCACTGGGTACTTATCAGTACTAGATCACAATCCTAAACATAGCTCATTAATTAGCTTGAATTACCTTATATATATATAAACAGTGCATGTCCTTTATATGCATAGAGTAACATTGCTGTAATTTAATTTTTTAATCCTATGCTTGGCAGATGGGATACCCCAATTCATGTTGATGCAGCTAGTGGTGGATTTATTGCACCATTCCTGTGGCCAGAGCTTGAATGGGATTTCAGACTTCCATTAGTGAAGAGCATTAATGTCAGTGGCCACAAGTATGGCCTTGTCTATGCTGGAGTTGGGTGGGTTATTTGGAGGAGCAAGGAAGACTTGCCAGAGGAACTTATCTTCCACATAAACTACCTTGGATCCGATCAACCCACTTTTACTCTTAACTTCTCAAAAGGTGATTGCAGTTTATTCGAATATACGAGGCATAGGAACTTTCTTACACCTTAATTAACATGGAGTTCTATCGCTTTTCGATTTCAGGTTCTAGTCAAATCATTGCTCAGTACTACCAACTAATCCGCCTGGGCTATGAGGTGAGAAAGCCAATAGGATAATGTAATCCCATCTCTTCTAATAAGTTATTTTTCAACAAAAGAAAAACTAAAAATTTTCTGTGTCGTCATCAGGGGTACCGAAATGTGATGGATAACTGCCATGATAATGCTATGGTGCTAAAAGAAGGACTGGAGAAAACAGGGCGCTTTAAGATTGTGTCAAAGGACATTGGGGTGCCTCTCGTGGCCTTTTCACTCAAGGACCAAAACCGGGGATACGACGAGTTTGAAATAGCAGAAACGCTACGTCGCTTTGGCTGGATCGTGCCTGCCTACACCATGCCAGCAGATGCGAAGCACGTTACCGTGCTTCGTGTTGTTATCAGAGAAGATTTCTCCCGCACCCTTGCTGAGCGACTTGTGCTTGACATAACGAAGGTTATGCATGAACTTGATGCCCTCCCTGCGAAACCCTCATCTAAAATGTCTATCAACGGTAACGAGAATGGAAAGATTAGTGGCTCTCTAGAAGGAAAGAATGGCACTGTGGTCAAGAAAACAGCCATGGAGACGCAAAGGGAAATCACTGCTTACTGGAAAAACTTTGTCATGGCCAAGAAGTCGGACAAAAATAAATTATGTTAGATCTGCCTAGCTACTGCGTAGCTACAAATTACAATTTTCATTGAGAAGGATCCCTTTTGAAATTTCTCATGCTTTTTTTTTAACTGACATGATAAAATTGTTTGGTCTAAATATTTAGTCCTGTTTCTAGCCCTTCCATTTTTCCTCGAAGGGAGTTTGTAAACCTTTACGGCTACTCTTTACCTGCAGTATTCTACTATTGCTTAATTGCTTTAGTATTTGATCCGTCGATTCACTTCAATTTGATTGCCGAATTTATATTTTTATTACAAAATTAAGATCGGTTACTTCCAAGTAGTGCTATTTGGGTTGCTTGCTTTTTTGTTTTTCTTTGTTTCGGCTATTTTGTGTGCGCTTTTCTCGGCTGAATAGAGGGCTTCGGCCGAAAAGTGAAATAGATTTATATTTGAGCACAATACATTGGTTCTCATTAATTAAAAAAGGGAGTGATTAAGCCCAAGCACTATAAGCACAAAAGCCTACAGAGAGCTCTATCTAGCTCAGGAAAACAGCGCAAAAAAAGAAGAAATACAGATCAAGCCCGGCCTCATAAAATTAAACCCAGGGAAAACCAAGGAGATTGGAGAGATCTGACAGAGCGTCACTTCCACGAAAAAACATTTGTATGGGCATGTTACCCTGTGGTTCTTGATATTTTTTATATATATATCATTAAAAAAAAAAACTTCATTGCATACGTATGCCACACGCAATTTTGTAATATAGAATGCACGGAGGAGCATATCATGGAACTCTCAATCATGTTAAATTTAATGATAATTCCCAACCCTCAATTCTTCCGTTCACACTATTTTGTATCTAACCCGCCAATCGAGTTGCATCATCTGTGAAAGGAGGAGAAAATGCTTGGATGAGAAAGAGAGAAAGAAAGGGTATTCTAATTGTGGAAAGATATCTTCTGTGTCAACAATAGAGGCTACTGTTTCTCAGTGGAAGTGAATCAAATCATTACATTTTGAAAACAATATTCAGGCACAAAACCGCATCCTTCCTCCACGCCTCCACAACCACCGCACTATCAAAAGATCAGGAATTGTTGGGCCTATATATATGGGCTACATACTCGGTAATGTATGTAGCAATTAGAGTGAAGTTGCCTTCTTCGAGAATAGAAACAATGAGTAGCAACATGAGAGCCTGGGTTGTGGTTATGTTAGCTTGTTTGGTAGCTTCAAATGTTTTCATATGTGATGTTAATGCGGCAGGAGAGTGTGGGAAGACACCAATTAGGTCAGCAGCGGCTAGCTTGAGCCCATGCTTGAGCGCGGCAGGCAATGTAAGGGCTGCTGTGCCACCGACTTGCTGCTCCAAAGTTGGTTCCTTGATCAAGACTGCCCCGAAATGTCTCTGTGCTGTATTGCTGTCACCTCTGGCAAAGCAAGCTGGAATTAAGCCAGGAATTGCCATCACCATTCCAAAGCGTTGCAACATTGGAAACAGACCAGCTGGAAAGAAGTGTGGAAGTAAGTGACAGTATTTACAATTTGTTTCGAATTGTTTTTATTTATTTTTATTATCAAAATCACTATTTCCCCCTAGGCGTCTTGCCCTCCTCATGTTTCGAAATTGGTAGATTAACACTAAAATCAATAAAGCATTTTTCTCCTCGTCTCAATTTTTTTTCCGTTTCGATTCTAAGAGAAAGCCTAATGGTCATGGACTTTCATCAACATGTCAAGTAGCTTTATCAGTGAAGTAGCTAACACTAGTTAATTTTGAACTAATTTTAGTAATTTTCTTACAAAGAAGATCTTAAATCTGAAGTTTCTGGGAAGAGAATACTATCAACTCAGTTACAAGTTAGATCAGAGACTCATTTTTGCGCCTCATGAATCACTACTGCTTGATTCATATCAGCAAAATGGGAGTGTCATTAGTAAAATTGGCATGAAACGAGCGTGCGTTTAAGAGGACGCTACAGGAAGTTCTTGAGAAGGACATGCATTTCGGCAGGGCCCGTTGCTCGATTCCTTGCGTGGGCTTTATGCAGCAGCAGGATCACTGGAAAGCCCAGATATCCGAACCATTTGCTCTTGATAAAAACAACGGCTAATTTTGCTGTCGTCTCTTTGCAGGGTACACGCTCCCATGATGAAAGTCCAGAAAATAGACAGGAGGGAAGTAGCAAAGCCCACGTGAGAAGAGCTGAGATTGTATTAATAAGAGCTGCCATTTTAGGGTCGTGTTCTTCTGTATAATCATTGACCCAGTAGAATCAAAGGCGGCGGCGGCGGCAGTTGTTTAACATGCCGTCTGTATCTTCTTATTTATTCTTCAGCTTTTGCAGTTGAAGTTTGTCTTTATATATTGCTTACAGAATCTTCTATCCTTTCGTTTCTTGGTTCTTTTTTTTCCATTTACTCTCCCCCTTTCCTTTTTATGTTGAAAAAGAACAATAGTTTTATATGGAAAGACTCGATCGAGGATCTCTGCTATGTCAGGGATGATCGAGGATTTATATGAGATTATTATATGGTAGTATCTTGAAATCTGGTCTTAATGAGCATCAAACTTAGAAAAATATAATGATCAACATCCAATCCCCTACAGCTAGTTTCAATCCTAGCCCTACCTTCGGGTTTGCATGATATCATGAGCATCCGATACCAACTCAACCTTCAAGTTGGAAAGTTATTTTCAATTTGATTAAGTTTTTATTTATAAAAATAATCAAATTAAAATTTTATAAAATTTAAAAATAAAATCAAAACTGGTTCCAATTAACCAGTTTTTGTTTAATTTAGTTTGGTTCAATTATTTTATATTAAAAATTAAAAACTATATTGTTTAAGGGATTTTTTTTGGAATTTCTAATGAGATTAGTTTCGGTTTGGTTTTTTAATTCGGTTCAATTTATTTTTAACTAAACCAATTTGGTTCAATTGAGGTTTTCAATTTTAGACTTGTGAAATCAGAACCGAACCGAACAAATTTTTGTTTAAAATATTCTAATCGATTTAATTAGTTTTTTTTCATGATTTGATTTTTTGAATTTTTTTTTATTCTCTCAATTTAATCTATTTGTTTTTTTGTTATCACCTTTACTTCGAACCCGACATACAAGATTACAAACCTTAGAGAGAAATGTAATGAACTGTTCGATTTCATCACGCTACCAAGCATTCAATTCAATTCCATTATATTATACATTCAATTCAATTTCATCCCATCATGGGCTACCAAGCATTGGCCCAATATATAGTAACAATACAAAACCAACCAGAGGGCCCTTTTATGAAAACAAAAGAAAAGGGTGAAATAAAGCTGTCAATGGGCCTAACGCCCAATTACTTTCATGGAGTCTATGAACACATCAAGCCCAGCCCACTGTCTCTCTTCTTCTGTTAATTTCTGTTCGTCACTTTTAGATTTTTTGGCACACGCCACCATAAAAAATAAAAAATGTCATTCACACACCAAGTGAACTTAATCTGCTGATCTTCTCATGCTGTTTTTTTTTTTTTAGTTGTAGTAGGATATTACCTGACCAATTTTCTGATATCAAATTTAAGAATTTTTTTTATTACATGATATATTTTATGAATAAAATAAATTAGATGTGAAAAAATATTTTATAAGATAATATGAAAAATAATATATTATAAAGACTTAAATGATGGTGCCGGAGTGAGGCGGCGGCGATAATGGTGGAGTTACGCTGCAACAAAAATGACTATTGCAATTAAGATTAATTCTAAAATTTCTTTTGACATAATTTTATAAGCTAAGAATATACTATAACAAATTAAAAAATAATTATAAAACATGTTACATTAATTATTTCTTTTTATAAAATATTACAAGAAAAACAAATACTCTCTTAAACTCATTTTAATCGGCACTTAAGAAGCTATCCACACCTGCTTGTTATAAAAATTAATCTTGTCGTGGTCGGAAATTCCATCTCTGCGGTTTGATCAAAACGTCAATCATCAAATGACAAATACAAAGTTTCAAATCAAATCAAGCCCACAGAAGGGCGTGGCCCCACACTTCTCATCCTCAAAATCCTTACGCCGGCCCCCACCAGCACGCCAAAGAAATGGACCCACTAGCAAGAAAAGCCCAACAGCAAATAAATAAACAAATAAATGGAGTGGTGGAGGGAACTGATTTGACCCACAATTGGTGAAGGATGTGTGAAAAAAGTTCCACAAAGGGGAAACGGTTGGCAACAACAAGCACCAGAGGGGAGAAGGTGGGGAAAAGGAAAAAAGAAAAACAGAGAAAAGAGAAATGAAATAGAAAAGGATGGAAAGCTGAAATTTGAATTGTGTGTCTGGGCACTGAGCATGGGTTCTTGTTCTCTCTCTCTCTCTCTCTCTCTCTCCACCGCACAGACATTTACATGCACCAAACAATAGCAAAATGATAAGCTTCGCCATAATTCGGTTCTGGCCCCCCACCATGATTAACCCTTACACGTATACAAACACCAGGAAATAATACAAAAGTGCGACCCCATTTCCCATATCCCAAGAAACAATGGCTTTTCTCTTGCTTGCCGTTGACTGAATGCTGCTTCTAAATTCATACTACCATAATTCTTACTCTTTTTCTACAAACACTACGTCAATAAATAGCATCCATTTGCATCATTCTAGTGTATATGGCTCGCCAGGACACCAGGTCACCGCTGCCCCATATGAAATGATCGTGTGTCAAAATAACTATACAGAGACAAAAATACGGGCTGGTTTTGAGCTTCACTCCATGGCTTATTACAAAAGCATTGGTGGTGCTGGCCTCTCTTCCCTAGGTTGGGATCTCCAAAGCCTCGGAGTTCTCAGAGCGGACATGTCTTTAGGTACGTACGATGCCTGATTCTGCTTTTCTTTTTCTTTTTTCCGTTAATTATTTGTTCCTTTATACTACAGTTTTTGTCCACAACGCTTATCTTGGGTAATTTAAAGCCTACTCATGATGTGAATAACGTGTTTATGTCACTGCCATGGATACAAGAACTTTACCATTTTTCTCTTCTCTAGAGTCTGATTTTTCAACCGGGTACTTGGAAGATGCTCTCCTTGAATTTAACGAGCCATCCAAACGAAGACGCTTGCTGTTGTTCGCTAGTACTGATCATGATGATCAATCCGAAAAATCAAATCACCTTCCAGAGGTAATTTATTTCACAATTTAAATTTAAATATAATGTATAATTAGCTATATAGGGGTTTAAATCTAATAATTAATATCCTGCGCTCTTTAAGATATAAGGTTCATAATGGTTTAATATTATATAATGAGTGGTTTTTAATGTTTTGCGTACGAGCAGAGCAACTGGAATGAAGAAAACTTTGACGACTGGGAATTAATGTCAGAGAATTTTAGTTGCATGAGCCACATTACTGGTTTTCGTGGACCTTCAGGTATGATTTTTAGCTGCTTGTATAATTTGTTCTTAAATAATGTTACATGGATGAATAATGTGTATCCTTATTAAATATTATGGGAGCCGGATATAATTTGTTTCTCTTGATTAATATTGTTGTAGATGAGCTCGTGAGCACGTCAGTGAGCAATACTAGTGACGAAGCAAATGTTATCTCTGAGATAACAACACCAGGAGAGAAAATATCAGCCCCGGAAACTCTTGATTATTCATCATCATCTTCTTACAAAGACTTGGCTGCCACAAACTCCATTTTTGAAAAAGAAAACTCCCCTCATTCTACTGGTATCTCCCTCTCTCACACACCCAGATAGATAACCTTTTTTTTTTCCTTTTGTATATTAATTACGTATTGTCGGTTTCCATTTCTTAGGTTTTAGGGTTAGCTGGGTGTCCTCGGGGTTATTTTTTTGTTTCCTTTTCTTTAAGAGAATTATGGTTGAATTATATGGCTATTGTTAACATTATGGCTAGTTTCTTATTATTATTAGTGTTTTGTGCTTTAGATGATCATGAGAATAAGAGAAGGAAGAGGGTGGCAACAAGGGTGGTGTATCCATTTGCACTAGTGAAACCAGGTGGGGTAGAAGGGGACATGACCATAAACGATATCAATGAGAGGATCTTGATGCCACCGACAAGGCCGGTAAGACACCCGGTAGGGGATTTTGCGTGTAGGCCATGTGTATCTGCTGATGGCCCAGGTCTTTCTGGCAAAGCTGTAGTAGCCCTTACAAGAATCCACACGCAAGGGAGAGGCACAATCACTATTATTAGAACGAAAGGTTAAAGAGAAGAAGTACTAGTCCTGCTGCTTATTTCCTGTGCTTAGGTCATGCGTTGTCTGTTTGAATTGTATAGAAAATGATATGCTTGTAAAATGGTTTTCTTTTACAGAGTTATAGTCAGTATTTTCTATGTATTGGCAGGATGGCTATGCTAGTGCTTAAAGGTTGCTGAACGCAACAACGATACAACATTTTTATGGTCTGAACTCAAATGGAAGAGTGTAAGGGAAAAAAGGAAAAAAGTGAAAGGAAGAATGGAAAAGAAATAAGAGAGAGAAAAAGCAAAAGCCATGTCCATTATCCAAAACCAAGAGTGGCAATCTTATCTGACAAAGACACTCGAGCAATGCGTTCTGCTATTCTATTTGGCATGGTCTGCTACTACTGCATGCACTGGTCCTAGCCACGAAACAATGGCAGCTCGGTGCTATCATGCATCACCTCTAATATTACTTAAATCTACGATTCATAACAAATATCTTCCGGTTAATTAGCTTTCTTAACCAATCCACATTTCCTTGCAGATCACCAGTACAATCTCTAAATTGATGATGTAGCGTTTATTTTGGCTTCTGTTAGGTTCTGAATTCTACACAAGCTACCTTCTTAACGCGCATATAATATATATATATATATATATATGCGCATGCATGCTTTAAAGTGCATAATACAAACGATCAATAGGACCATTAGATTCAAATAATAAAAAAATGATTAAATTTATAGGCTGATCGGCAGATTGTTATACTGATACTCAAAACATCAACATTGGAGAAATCACGATGGGTGGAAAAGGGGGCCGGTATGATTGACAATTAAGTAACGGTTCCTTACCTAATGTGTATATTACATTTTCTTCAGCAATCGGAATAACATCTGATCTTATGACTTTATGATAGGAAAGAAATAATTGGACTGGTTACATACAATTCCCAAATCTGAGTGCCTCTTGCATTATATATATATATATTAGTCTATTATTCAAGTTAATATCAACTCTTTCTTTATAAAACATGGTCAAAGACATATCAGATCATCGATGGCCTCTCTTCTGTAAACATATATTAAAGAACAATGTAATCAATATCTCAACTTATCAAGTTATCCACATCCATATTCTTTATATTTTTGCTAAAAATCTTTTTGTAGTGGATACAGATTTCTAAGCCAGACTTGGGAAGATAGGTCAGTAGCTTATAAAATTCATAGAGGGCTTCAATCATTCGTCAAGTATGATTGTGTGGTCGTTAGCTAAATTCTTCATGTGCTATTATATATATCTTATTTCTACCTAGGTCAAAACCTACCACATTCAAAAAAGTAACGAATGCCAATACAACAGGCAACATCTGGAACCCTTTCAATGACCTAACTGTCCCAGTTATCTCTCGTCACAATTTGTAACCTAGATCACCAACCTTAAATCCCTTTGACCTCCGAATATCAGAATTTGTAGCAGCATTAGAGCGGTGATGACTTGAGGCAGACGAACACAACTAGCAGGGGACACTTCACAGCTAGCTGGAAGGCAAAATTCCCACCTCCTCAGTGGTTGGAATTTAGTGGGGTGTGACAAAGAGTGATGTCGATTAATAGGGTTTTGTCTCTTTATTGCAACAATGATCTCTATTGGTTGGGTGAAGAAGCTTGACTTTTATAGGCATGTTTGTTTTCATTGCAAAAAGACCTGGTTAAGGTAGACCCCTGTTAGATTTAATTATGCCCACCATGCCTGCTAGTTAACTGTCTGCTTAGTTTAAATTTCAAACTTTTTCTTTGTTCTGTCTGATTGTTATGCTTGTCCAATGAAATTACAATCTTTCTAGTAATCTATAAGGTGTCAAATATTCAAGTAAGAAGAGATATTTTGGCTTTTGAATTGTAGATATCTTGCGTGACACATGGAAAGGGAGCAAGTACCATATTTTCTTGTGACTTGTGATAAAGTAAAATGTGAATTTCATCAGGAAAAATGGTTTATGGTGTCAATAAATCTGTTATAAATAAATTGAAATGTTATTCATTTTTAATCCACTACTGCAGTCATGAGAGGAAATCTTCTTGTAATTTTCTTAATCTTTAAGATCAAGATATTTTGGATCATACTAAAATTGTATCCTTTTCCAACATGTCTTCCAGACAATTAGTTCATAATGGAATCTATATATACATTAATTTATGAGTTTTTCTTAAGATCGATTTTGTATTAAGTTCAAATCATGGATGATAATTTAAAAAGTATACTCGTTCACCACTCCGAACTAAGCATTTGAGAATAATTTTCTTCAAGACTGATTAAAAAAAAAGTTGTTCAAAGCATGTAGCATTGTTCTTTTTTTTCTTTAACTTGTCAAAAGGAGAGGTGGGAAAAAAAAAAAAAAAAAAACCTAGGTATACGTGAGAATATTTTCCGCTTTCTCCTTTTCCAAATCCCAAACGAAGAGGATTTGATTCTTTTATGATTTTGTTATTGCAATTGGGATTCACCCACGAAAAATCTCTCAGGAAACAATAATAGTATGTGTTAATCAATCACCTCATTTTACTTTGTCGATCGATGATGTCAAAAAGGCCTGCCATGATGACAGATCAGTCTTGGAGTAAATGTAAGAAGGCCGATATGTGCTAACTTGGGTCCTAAGTATGTAACAGCTTCTCCCATGAGCACAGGGGGCCACTCGATGGTTTTCTACTTAAGCCCAAACACTTAAGGGTTCGAAGCCCAATACTCAGGATATGTTTCGAGACCATAGAACCTCGTTCTATCGTTTGTCCAAGGCTGAAAAAAATTGAAGGTTTCCGGTCTCTGTGTTACAACAGTTCCCGAAACTCTTCTCTGCGTCTCACGTTGATCTCCTTAACCCGAGGACGGGTATCTCTCGAAAGCTCTTGCTGCTTCTTATTATGTTTTCTATCTTGTTTTTTTTTTTTAAATTAGCTGAACTGGATTGTGTTTGCCCGCTGAGAAAATTGGATTTGAGAGTTAATTTAGAAGCCCAAAGCTTGAAAAAGTTGTTTCGCTACAGTAGCTCAGGTTTCTCACCATTACAATCTTAGGTGACATCGTAGAGATGTCTCCTTTATATATTTATCTGAGGGTGTTAGTCCACTTGGCAGTGGTAATAGTGCTCCGAGCTTGGTAGCAATGGCAAATTATTGGTCAAGTCGGAAAGAGATTGAATCTACGTCAAACAAGATACTGAACGTAAATTAGTTATTACTCATTCATGTAATATGATTCGAGCAGAATTAAATGTTACACGTAATTGATCCAGATTCAACCCGTCATCCCTCAACTTCGAATTTCCAATTCAGCGCGCGTGCACACACGCTCGTGATTTGGGACTTGATTTCTTCTCTTTATTTCACCCTTGAGAGTCAAGTTGGGGCATGTGATGGATAAAGGTGAATCTGATTAATTACCTCCCATTTGGATTCCACCAGAATCAAAGATGACGGAAAATAACTTTCTAGATAATTTTCACTTTTCCGCTTTAGTTTTTTCCCCAATTGTTGCTTCCCACGTGGCAATCAAAATGGCTGCATGGGTTTTCAAGGCCCCCGCCGGAAACAGAGTCTACTTCTAAGTTGTAATCAATGCAGCAAGTCGGGAAAGAGAAATTCAAATTGCAAATTATTGTCATCAGAGAAAAATAATCAACGTTACAGGGGATAAAATATTTGAACAGGGTTCACTGTCCAGAGCATTCCTCGTTGAAAAACAGGACACCAAGTTCATAAGAACCTCACTGGTCCTCGAGCAAACAAGTTCAGCAAAAACTTACCTAACATCTATCTGTGACCCCCAAAACCTCCCCAGTTCTTCATTTCCAAGCACTTTCATTCCCGGGATCGGAGAAACGAGTGATATTGCTTTCCTTCTATAACTCCCACGATAGACCCATTATTAACTAATCAATTAACTTTGAAGACTCATTGATCATTATACCTAGGTAGTAGCTAGAAATCGAAAAACAAAATGCAAAAAAGGCCTCAGCAACCAAGTTAAAGAAACGGCTCTCGCAAAAATCGAAGAAGTAACGAGAGCAAGTTGACATCAAGAAGAAACAGCCCTTGTTGCTGATGAATGGAAGAGGCTCTACTTTCCAAAACAGAGTCCCAAGAAAGAGGACATTTTCTTTAATGAATCCTTCAGAACTTGGCCTCGTTTAGGGATCCAACGAGGCGCCAGAGGTAACGGTGGAGTTGGAGCAGGCATGTCGAGTGGCATTATCAAATGGTGACCTCGTTTTTATTTTTTGTTTTTTTTTTTTTGTGTTGGCGGCTGCTGCTAATGGCAATGGATGGTTCGGCGCAGCAGATGGACAATTGTTGGGGAGCTAAGAGAGGGCCGACATAAGTTATATATATAAATTAAACCGCGTGCTTAACGAGTAAGAAGCCGTGTGTAGCATTCGAGATTTGATATAAGAGACTCGTTCTAAAAAAGTAAGAAGGAGAAGCCCACCAACTTTTAAAACTCTCTCTCTCTCTCTCTCTTAGCATGGATGTCGCTCAAGGGCAGACTCCCCGGTCTCCTGTTACTCTTTTCTTCCAAGTCTCTCCTGGTTTTGAACGCGTCCCTGCTTCTGCACACGCTTTGGCATAGAAGGTGAGTCCGCCAGGCGCCTTTAATTTTTATACAAGTCTCCACTCCTTGACCTGTGACTTTTCTGGATCCTTTTAGCCGGGGTATACCCCTTCTTATGACAAATTATTAACAATTCGTTGAATCCTTCTGCGTCTGCAATTTGCTTGGCATTAATAACGTGCTTTGTGTGCCTAATATCATTATCAGTTAGTGGTTTTTGAGATTATGGTTAGGGCTGTGTTATAAAATGTTTTTAATATTAAAATAATAATGTTTTATTCTTAAAAATCATCCTTTTATGGTTAAGGCTTTTTAAAATGTTTTTAAAATAAAAATATATTAAAATAATAATTTTTTATTTTTAAAAAATTATCTATGATACTATTGCATCTTTGAGAAAATTAAAAAAATATTGATTTAAAATAAAAAAATTAATTTTTTTTATTAAATCTTTTCAAATACAAGAATAAACAGCTCGTTAACTTTGATTGGACTAATTACGTGACTTGTGTTTTCTGATTTTGTTGACCTGCGTTTTTTCCTTTCGTTCTTTTTCCTTTTGTTTTTTAAATGCTTAAACGTCATTTTCCTAATTAAAAACAAGGTAGTGGGAGTGAGAAATAATCACGAGTGGGTCCTTGAAACGTTGTCCAGAATTAGTATAACCCCTTGAACCTCTGAGGCGTCGTGCAAAATCAAAAACCATTTTTAAACTCGAATTAAATGCAAGAAAATTGGGTTTCAATTTTTATATCTTTAGTCTCAGGTTTTAAAATATATAAATATAGTGATTGATGGTCTTGAAATATACACGAGTAAACTTGTAAAGTGGTTGAAATTAATGCTGTCAATTCCATTATGGTTGCAGTTTTTTTTTTTTTTTAATTAGAACAATACATTTTGGCACGTTGTTTTTGGGTTTAGAAAAAACAGAACGGACACAAAATAAAACTAGTGGAGGATTGGATCCAATTAAATATGGACAGATCATGTATAAAAAAAGTGTTGTGGGGTCAATCAAACTAGACATTAGTCTACCTCGTAGCCAGTAAACTCTTTTGTCGTCTCACCTGGCCACTTGCGTTGGAAATGCGACCCAGGAATGGCCTGTCCTAGAAACTGGGTCATGCCCCTATCTAACTTCGTACTGAGTGAGGACGGGGAGCTCGGAGCTCCGGCACTGCGAGCATGAAAAAGCGTGATAACGGGCCATGTTATCACCCATTAAATTTTATTTTTTAATGGACACAAATGCGTGTGAAAATTCAAACCACTCATTTAAGAGACCGTTTGATATTGTGTTTATAACTGTATTTCATTAAATTTTGAATTTTTTTTTGTTAAAATTAAGTGCGGTTTATACTTTTTGGATCGTTTTGATGTGCTGATATCAAAAATAATTTTTAAAAAATGAAAAAACATCATTGACATATATTTCGGCACAAAAAACTATTTAAAAAGCAACCGCTAGCACACTACCAAACACACTCTAAATCCATCCCCTCCTTCCTTGGTGAGAATTGACCTCCTTGTCAGATTCTGGCGACGCCACATGTTCATCGCAAAACTTAGCGGAACATAAGTAGTTGAGATAGTTATAAGTGTTTTTTTTAAGTGTTTTTATTTTTAAATATTAAAATTATTTTTGATATTGATATATTAAAATAAATTAAAAATATTAATTTGAAGCAAATAAAAAATAATTTTTTTAAAAGTATTTTTAAAACACAAAAACAAACATGCCCTATGAGAGTTTGTTTGTAATGCGTTACCAAAATTTTTATTTCTATTTAAAAAAAAATAAATTGTTTTAATCTATTAATGTCAAGTCAACCAAGTACCATTGGATCTGGTCAACCCAAATATAGAGTCTAACAAATGACACAACCCAGTATGTGGGCCTGACAGTACACTAGGTCCAAGCACCATCTAGATCCAGCAAGAGCTGTCACGCTCAGTGGCTTGTGCACTGTCATGCCACCGAGGTAGGCCTAACGCGTGTGTCCTGAAAGTGTTAAGCCCAAAGTTTTTTGTTATCACATCCTGGGCATAGTCGGATTAGCTACACTCATGGATTAAAATATAATACATAAATCTAACGCCATCAATTCTATAGATTTTTATATAAAATCTTGAAAAGTTTATTTCTTAGTAAATAGGCTTAATTAAACAAGTTTACATTCCATCATCACCATTAGGTGTATTAAAATCTTCCATGACCTGACATGTCTCTCTCTTTTAGCTGAATTAAATGAGAGTAATATAACTCAAAATATTATGAAAATAAAATTGCAATCTCTCATCTTCATAAAGGACAAGGCTTATGAGTTACAAATACATTATACGATATTCGTACAAAGATTTACAATTTTCATTATCTATTGTATATATATTTTAAGAGTATCTTTCTCTATAATATTATTAAATTTTCTCTTTAAAAATATATTTTTTAAGTATTGAAGAGTCTTCATCTTTATAAAAAAAGATATTTTACAGATATTTGCCACAAACCACGTTAACCTATCAAACATCAAGTATGAGCTATCGATCACTTTTACTAGGAAGAATGGATAGAATTACCAGGATCAATTGATTAACTAATTATCCAATTCAAGAATCATGTTACTAAACTACTTGAATTTTTAAAACTTTATCAATAGAAAAACTGATTTTCTATCAATAAAATCATGGTGGCAACTTTTGTTGAAGATGAAACTGCAAACGGGAAGTTGTTAATCTTAGATAATGTCGTAAAATTCATTGTTTATTTACCTTTCCTGTGAAGTCAGGAGTGCCTTTTCTTCTTGTTTCGGGTGGCACATATAGCCTCGTTTGTGATTCCAAACACAAATAGCTATATTTACTTTGGATTCCCAAGTTAAATGACCCGCCGCCTGTAGACGTATAAAATTCTCCTCGTTAATTTATGCCAAGCTGCCAACCACTCGGTTTTTCCACAGACGACCAAGCATGTCTTCATTGGGATTGGGGGTGTGAGCTGTCAAACCGAGTGCTGAATTGATTGGGAAAATATATAGATATAGATCGTGGCCTTGGTTGGCTTTATAATAATAATAAGTCATTAGTGCAGTTAAATATAAACCCAACTGGTTCAAAATTAAATAATTAATTTTCTTGTTTTTTATTACTAAGTAATACTCTAAAAGGCATGGGTAGATTCTCCATGTTTTTCACTTATTAATATATTATATTATTATAATTATTATATTATATTATATTATAGAACTGTTTTTCTTTATTTTTTTATTTTTTTAATGAATTTTTTTTAATTTGATTTAGTTTGTTAATGTTAAATTTTTTTATTTAGCTATCAGATTTTCATGATACGGATCCCGGGTTTGATGGGTTAACCTGGTTTGACTAATTAACCCGAATTATTTTTCGTTTTAATTAATTTTTTTTCGTTTAGTTTAGTTTGTTAATGTTAAATTTATTTCTATTTAATTATCAGACTTTCATAACACGTATCCTGGGCTTGACAAGTTAACTTGGTTTAATGGGTTAACCAAGTTAATTCCGGGTAAACCTGTCAATTTTTTTTTTCTATTTAGTTATCAAACTTTCATGACGCGAATCCCAGGTTTTACGGGTTAATCCAATTAATTCAGATTTTTTTTCTTTTTCTTCATTAGTTTTTTTCTTCCTGTTTGTTTTTTTCTTTTTAATTAATCTATTTAATTATCACACTTTTATGGCACGATCTTATAGCCAGACCCACATCCAATATTCTTGGGTCCGGTGTTGCAGTCAGGCTCACTTAAACTTGAGTCATGCAAGTTTAATGTTATTATTAGTATTATAAATATTATTTTTAATTTAGACATTGCAACCAAACCCAAGACTCTTGAGTATAGCTTTGCAGGAAAATCTAACACTTTTAAATCTTAGTTTTTTTATATATATTTTATGGAAAAAAAAGACCCGCGGCATCGCGCAGGCCTTGTAACTAGTAAGAAACTCTAAAACGCGTGGGGAAAGCACTGTTGTTTTCCCCGCATGTTTTTTTTTCCATGTTTTTTTTCTCAAAAATAACATTTTCTCTTTTTTTGTGTTTTTTTTAAATTTTCTTTGCCAATTTTTTTTTCAAAATTTAGCTATGTAGTTTTGTTCTTTAAAATATTCTGGATTGCTACAATATTTCCCTACATGGTTTTTTTCTTTGTTTTTATGATTTTTTTCTTCTTTTGTTTTTTTTTTTTCCAAAATGATCTTTGTCGATTTTATTTTTTTTCATATAAAGCTGGTTGAGACTTTAGCTTCGTAGTTTTTTTTTAAAAAAATATTGTGGGTTGCTACAGTGTTCCTCAAACATGGTTTTTTTTTGCTGCAGTGTTTCTCCACATGTTTTTTTTTTTTAAATATCTTTGTCGAATTTATTTTTTCAATATTGAGCTGGTTGAGAATTTAGCTTTAAATTTCCCCACGGGTTTTTTTTGTCCAAAATTGTCTTCTTTTTTTTTCAGAATTATTTTTGTTGATTTGATTTTTTAAATATTGAACTGGTTAAAAATTTAGTTTTATAGTTTTTTCTTTAAAACACTGTGGATTTGCTACAGTGTTCCCCACATGTTTTTTTTTGTTATGATTTTTTTCAAAAGTATCTTTATCGATTTTATTATTTTTAATACTGAGTTGATTAAGAATTATAACTGCATTCCTCATGAAACACTATAAATTGCTACAGTGTTTTCCTGCATAGTATTTTTTTTTGTTTTTTTTGTTATGTTTTTTTTCAAAATTATCTTTATCGATTTTATTTTTTTGAATTTTAAGCTAGTTGAAAATTTAGCTTTATAGTTTTTTTCTTGAAAACATGGTAGATTCCAACAATTTTTCTCTATATAATTTTTTTTAATTTTTTCCATATATATTTTTTAAAACTTTTCCATAAATATATAATAACATACAAGCATATTATAAGCCCGCAACATCACGCGTGCATAACATATATATCTCAACTCAACGACGTGATGCGACTATTGATTCGAGCGCCTAGAAACAAATATCATGTCTTGTATAAAGGGTGTGACAGCTTCGACCTCTGAATTCAAATTTTTAAGATGTTCATAAAGGAGGTGACGTAGTCCGGGATTTTTAAATAAGGTTTTAGGAATTTTCAATCCTATTTCAATTAATCTTCTATCTTTCTAGGCTCACTGCTGCCTTGATGTGCTTCCACTTGCATCGAGAAGGCAATGGAAGGAGCTGGTGAAACTCTAAAACGCGGTGGAACTATAGCTTTTTCTACATGTTTTTTTTCCCCAGAATTGACCGTGTGTCTCCTTAACATGAAGATGCTTTTTTTTTTAAATTTTTAAAGTGTCTGCTACAAATAGTTGCTATTGGATTTGAAAGTAAATACGCTTTCAAGGCTAATATAAAGATATTACGAGTCCTGCATAACTAAACAAAAATATCTTGTAAATACACTCAAAGAACTTGTTTAATTTTATGTGTAAAGAAAAAGAAATATATTTAAATAATGTTCTATGAACTCTTTGAAAGTATTGATGTGGTTGTTTTTAAAAATATTTTTTATGTTAAAATATATTAAAATGATGTTTTTTTATTTTTCAAAAATTATTTTTAAAATCAGCATATTAAAACGATAAAAAACATATAATTTTTTTAATTTTTAATAAAAAATAAATTTTTATGAAATATAATTGCGTGTTTATACTGTCAAATGATTGATAATTAACATTTTTATTATATCTATTAAAAAAAAATAGAATAAACTCTTAAAAGATCATAACTTTTCGAAGAAAAAACATGAAAGGAAATCAACTTCGGCACTATATATTGAAGCCTTAATTGCATGTTCTGAATGTTCGTTCAAAAGTTTTTTTCTTGAAACATCATGAATGTTCCGAAACATATTATTTACACTTCAATCGTCGAATGTTTTTTTTTTCCATTTTGATTCTTAACTCTCTTTTAATATTACAATCTAATCCTTTTACTCAACAGCCCTAACTCTTAAATTAACATGGCGGGGAAATCTAATAATTTGCCTTTGTTTCACGTGTGATATTTTATAATATATGGGAAATAATCTCTGAGTATAGAGGACAATTATTTTATTTATTGATGAAATCCCTTTTATGTTCTTATACCATGAAAGAAAAAGAAAAATACAAATGTAAGTTTAAAAACACACTGTTTGACATTGTGGTTTCTATTTTTTTTTAAATACTAAATTGATATCTTTTAAAAATGTTTTTCTTAATAAATTTATTTTTAAAATGACAAAATCATTGAAAATTATCTAAAAAATCATGAATTTAGTTTTTTTAAAATAAAAAACACTTTTAACCGCGCATTACCGAATTCACACTCAATAATTAATTACATCAGTTTTAATCATAATTTGATATGAATGCCATTACTGTCCTGTTCTCTATATAGCTGGCAGGCTATGATATTAACACTGAGAGAGTGTTTGTTTTTGCTGTAGTTGTTGTGGTTGCAATTGGAAAAAAATAATTTAAAAAAAAATATTTTTTTTGTGGTTTGTGTATATATTTTGTGTGTTTGGTTAAAAGTGTGGTGTGATTTTATTGTTATAAAAACATGTTTGGTTAAAACTGTGGTTGCGGTTGATATTGTACCTAAAATGACTAAAAATAACATAAATGAAATAATTCTTTGTGTTAAGAGGAAATAAAACATTTTGTCCAAATACATACCGACAAAAAAATAAATTGTTATTTGTTATTACAAAATAAACATCATTGTCCCATCAAACTATTTGCAATGTCATCACGAATATAATCCATACGCGACGTCCTTTGGTGCTCTCGTGGTTGTGATTGTGTAACGACATCGGGAAAAGTATCAGGAGGAACAAAATCTGGATGACTATCAAACTCGTTGAATGCAACATTTTGGCCCGACTTCCGTCGAATGTAGTTATGCAGGGCCATTGATGCGACAACAATTTTAACTTGTGATTCGTAAGGAAACTCAGGCATGTTTTGCAAGATTCGCCATCTTTTCTTCCAAACTCCAAATGTACGTTCGATTACACATCGTAAGGATGAATGGACTCGGTTGAATAGTTCCTCCGGACTTCGCGGTTGTCCTCGTCAATGAAATTCTAGAAGATGATATCTCTCCCCTCTATATGGACCCAAGTAACCGTACTCATTCGGATATCCCGAATCAACGAGATAATACTTCCCTGCAATTAATTATCGTTTAACGCTTACTTCTTATTTCATATAAAAGAAAATTAGACCAGCTGAACAACAACCCTATTTTTTACGGATGAATACCTTCCGGTGGCCTCGGAAATTCTATGTTTGTATTTCTGATCGCCTTATAAAATATTTTTGTATCATGTGCACTACCTTCCCACCCAGCCCAAACAAATGTAAATTGCATGTCAAAACTACATGCTGCCATTATATTTTGCGTCGGTACACCTTTTCTACCAATAAATAGGATTTGATTTTCTTGTGATACACATGCACGTACATGTGTTCCATCAATCGCTTCAATGCAATTCTACAAAAATAAAAAATTTGTTGTCGAATCAATTTAATTGTACTTAAATATTTGATTGTAACTTTTTGAAATATAATAACAACTTGTAAAAAGTATTTTTTTTACCTTGAAATGGGGCATGTATCTCGGATTCATTGCAATTTCCAGTGGTGTTGCTGTGAATTCTGGATCTACTGGTCTGATTAAATCAGCAGCTAGCACGCACACAGAACGAAGAACTTCGTTGAAATTTCTGGACACGGTTTCACCTGAATGTTGAAACCTCTCCTGAACTTCCCTGTTCGAAGCGCCTAGAGCTAAAGTGTAGAGAAACATGCCTACCTTCTCAATAACACTCATCCGTTTAGACAGTTTCAACCCGTACATTGTTTCCAACTCAAGAGACAAACTCTTAAATGTGTTTGCATCCATCCGAAACATGTTCACACAACGCACCCAATGCCCATTTAAAATTTCAATCAACCATCGCATTCCAGTGTTGTATGAAACCATACATGGTTCTTTATAAACATATGTATTGTGATACAAAGCCAGTGCTCCAGCAGTGCATATGATTAATTTAGTGTGATCACACTCTCTATGCCAAAATAAATTGCCACTCTCATCATCATCCTGTTGATTTTGGTCGTCATCCTGCACCTCATTGTTATTGTTCCCATAACCAGCATCGAAACTACCTCCAAAACCTCTTTCAGAACTTGTACCAGCAAACCCATCAGACACATACCGACCAATATTATTCATAACATTTTCATAATGGTCATCAAAAAGCGCATTAAACCAATTCGCATCCATATTTATAAACACAATTTAATATCAATTTTGAACCTGCAGAGTACCGATAAAAAATACATGTTCATGGAATAATATGTTTTGACTATTGTTGACGTTAATGACGGCCTTAACACAAAACATTTATGTTTGAACAAACGCTAATTATCAAATATATTTTATTTATACGTAACTCATTCAATATTTTAAACACAACAATAATAGTAATTTTCAACCTGCAATGTACGGTAACAAAACATTGTTCATTGCGGAATTTGTTTAAAATATTTTTAACGTTAATGGCGACATTAACTTAACCCAAAACATTTAAATTGGAGCAATCCCTAATAATCAAACATATTTTACTTATAAGTAACTCATTCAATATTTTACAGTACAACTATAATTTCAATTCTTAAAACATTATTCATACACATGGGAATGCTTGAAATATTTGCTGGTAGCCAGAAAAGTATAAAAACTTTAGCAAACTTATCATTCAGCTTATAAATTGAAAAACACATAAATGAACTTGCTTTATTGACTATAAACAACAACCCTATCAACTTTATCCTTTTAATTTATTTACGAAACATAAAGATAAAGCTTTATTAACTAAACAACAGCCCTCAAATGAATAACTAACCTTTTAAATTCAATGAACTTGACTTGGCAGTGTAAAACAACAACAAAACCTTTTCAAAACAGCTTGCAATACATGTGGGAATGCTTGCAATATTTGTGGGCAGCCAATGAAAATGTTTTAGAATGATAATACAACTTAAATAGAAACCATAGTTTTGAAATCCGACCCGGTGGTCGACCCGGTTTAATGATTGGGTCACGGGTCAGATAGGTTGACTCGGGTCAACCCGGGTCAATCCAAAAAAAAAGATATTTCCCTAAATTGTAATTTATGGAAACAAATTAGATAAAAAAATAATATTATAAAAAAAAGAATAAAAAAGAGAGTTAATCCATCATTAACATACATAAAATGAATTAAAACAAAAAACCAGCTTTGAGAATGGAATTCAAAGCAAAATACAAAACAAATCAAGGAAGGTAAAAGGGGAAGCAAATCTGTATGCCATTAGGAGAGTTAGCAGCAGTGAGGACACGAAGCTGAAGCAAGGTCTCAGACAAAGGTTTAGGATGGATGATCCGGACAGAGGCAAGCCCAGGAACAGACTTCAAGAGAGAAAATTTGAAGGCTTTGTCGTCAAAATTACCGTGTAAAACAGGTCTGAATTTTGATATATTTGGAGAATATTCTTGACAATGGAGGGTCCAGTCAGTTCAAACCTCCTGGCCCTACCAACCAAACACACCGCCATTCTCGATCAACCCAACTCATCGTTCAACAAAGTTGATGCACTGCGATTCACGGGCTCCAAACTTGGGGGAGCAATTGAGGAATAATTCGATGTTGTTGTTGTCACTGTGGTGGCGGCGGCAGGGGAGAGGGTGTTCACGAACGTGGTTTTATTGAGGAAGTGGGAAGTGAGGGGGGCAAAAGAGGAAAAAGGGTTGATGGGTGTCAAAGAGATGATGAGGAAAAGGAGGAGAGTGAGAGGAGGGATGGTGAAGAGGAGAGGTTTCCAATATATATCAGAGAACCATCTGGACATGAAAGGAGGTTTGGTAATTTCTTGTAGGGATTAGACTAGCATGTTTTGTGGGTGAAGAAGAAGGGTTGGATCCTGGTTTTGGCTGCTGCACCCATGAAGGTGAAATTGCTGAAAAACTTGAAGGAAATTATGATTTTTTCTTCTTTTCATTTTCTTTGAATTGAAATTTAAGGGCTTTACAATTTCTTTCTGTTGGTGCAAAGACTGCTCTTTGATATCCTCAGTTTGGTTTCTGAGAAAATATAGAAATAGAAAATGAGAGTCCAAAATGACGTGGTTTCACGTCCATGTATATTAAAAAAAAAAAGAGAGGTCGGGTCTCAGTCGGGTTTACCCGGGTCGCCCGGGTTCCGGCGGGTCGACCGGGCCAACTCCCTAGCGGGTTTTTACTTAAACCCGGACCGGTCCCAGGCTCGGGTCGGCCGGGTCCCGGGGCGACCCGCAGGGCCGGTCCAGGTTTCAAAACTCTGATGGAAACCACACACACAACACAAACCACTACTCTTGACTGCCATACCCATCAGCAACCCGAATTTTGTACCATGAACAACCATTCAACCTAGCAACTCCCATTCAAACCATTATCAGCCATTCAAGTGAGCAACAATAATTCACAGCAGTTTCAGCAATTCAAGTCAACAACAATCATGCACAACAATAACTAACATTCAGCAAATTAGCAGCCATTCAACTCAGAAACAACCATCAAAGCCGTTAAATTACAATATCCAATTCAAGACTGAAAAGGCAAACTCAACACAAAGTTTTTCAGCCTTTCAAACAAGTCTATAGAAGTCAACATGAAACCTAAAAGTACAACTTGTAACAGGTACAACAACAGCTGTTACAGACATCTCAAACATAACCAATTAGCCTACAGCTACAAATACAAGGAAGTGCTCAACATATCATACGTTACAAATTAGAAACCTGGGAAAAATCAGCAATGGCAGAACCGTTTGCATCAACCATTTAGTAATAACACAGCCGCAGCAACACCTCATGCATTGCACCTCACCATAAGGATTGATATTGTAATCTTTTAACTTCGAAAAACACATAACCATGCAATATGTTAACGACTCATTGACATAAAAACCAAACATGATAAGCGTGTTAAACATTGAAACAACACTTCAAATATGAAATGCATGCAATACTTACCAAAACATATAACACACAACAAAATTTACTTGCTGCTACATATAACACACAATAATATACATAACTGTAAGTGTTCCCTATATCAAATGTACACTTACATCAAGGTCTGTAGCTTGCCCTTCGATCGAACATTAATTTCATCCACTGAAATTTTCAGTTCATATCACCAATTGCTGCCCACATTTCCCTCCTACTTCTAACCATAAAAAACGCAGTTGCAAAACAATACAGCTCACTGCCGAACACCACTTCCTCAACGGAGTGAAACTCCTTCATCACCTCTTCTATACTACATCCTTTTTTATCCAAACCACTTGACATGCATTCACTCTTGGTAGACACATTATCAACCAACTTATCTAAACGCGAAAATAATTGCGATCCCCTTCCAACACCCCTTCTTTTTTTCTCATTTTTTTGGGACCTTTGTTACACACCTTTTCTCTTCCCACTACTACCAATGGGATTGCTTGTGCTGTTGGCAACAGTGACACCAGCAACCATATTACTGACATCGGCAACAAAATTTGGTAGACTATCCTCCTCAGAATCTCCACTACCTTCCTTAATATGAGGGTCCTCATTAAGTAAGTTAGTTTGCCTTTCACCGACACCATCTTCATCAGAATTCAGACCCTGTGCTGGAGCCCAAGCATACTGACCAGTAGCGATAATGTTTGTAAACATGATATCATATTTACAACACAATGTGGGATCGATTCCAGCATGTCTAAACTTTCTTGCTCCGCATATCTCCTACAAAAAGGGATAATCAAGATAAAAATGCATCAAAAAATAATGTACCAGCACTCAATCAAACAGTTTATTACAGCTTTAAACATACTGAAAAAAACAGACCTGGCTTTTAGCTTTCCACCATTCATCAGGTGCCGAAATTGTTCCAAGTTCAGCACTCCAACCTACTCTTGTTTCAGAAATCAACCTTTTCCATATTCTCCAATCTTTTTTTAATTCCGTCCCACTTATTCTTTAATTGTGCTTTTGTTAATACATGACCAGTTTGATCCTTAAAGCCATTCATAACATATTTCCACCCAGCTTTGTCAAAATGTGTGTTGGGTCGCATACTTTGCTCAATTGCTTTAATACATATGTCACAAAAAGCGTGCAACATCTTTCTAGTCCAACAAGCCTTATCTTGTGATTGAGAATCATCCATGTTCTCGGTTAAAATGTTTTGTCTAATATACAATTAACATGTTAATTTCCTAGAGGCATTGTAAAGGACATGGAATGCACAATCTATCTTAATTAAATCGCCAACTTAAATAAACATGCAATTTAAGAACATAGACTTAACATAATCAGCTTAACACTTTAATTGGCAAGTTTATTTACATTTATGTTTCTACAAGCCAATGTTTTCATTTCCTAAGCATAATCTGTCAATTATGTAATATTATATTAGATGCTGAGATTTCTTAGATATAATTTTCTCATGTGTTTAATGACATAATCAGACGTTGTATAGAGCAGATAACTGACTTCAGTCCTATTTTCAGCAGCTTGATATTCACACAGGTTTTATGTTTATACCCATTCAACTGAGACAATAAAACTAACAATTAAACACATGTAAAGCACAACAACTGACACTAAATGTAATTGTTGAACCGAAACAGAGATTAAAAATCTAACAATAACACAAATGTAAAACCTGAGAATTCTCAGAAAATGTTCAATTGAAATAGACATAATCAAATGTAACAATTACAGACATGTTAATTCTTAGAAAACACACAACAACTAAAAATTAAAGATTAAGTACTTGTGCAACCAAATCATAGCAACTAACCTTGAATTTACTTATGCAACCGCCACAGAGATTGGTAAGATGCTTGTGCTTGAGCTTTCCAGGAGACTGATTTCGATGCCCTCTTTGGTTCTGGCAAAGAAAACAGTGTGAAGAGGAAATTATAGTTAGAGAAAGCTGTTTTGTATGTTTGTGGTAGCAGATAAGGCATGATATATACAGTTCTTTTGGATACAATTACAAGATAATTACCTTGGTGAGTGCGTGTCTTTTTCAACTGCGAAAGGAGTTCATCAGGGCAGTAGATCGGTGGCAGATGGGCGGCAGATGGGCTTGATCTACACTCGGCTACAAACACTAGTGATTGGGTTCGGTCTCTGTGAGAGCATGGCAGAGTGTGTGTAGGTGTGTTTGACACAGCGAAGCTGCGAGGAGGAGGATGAATTTTGAGACGAGGGAAGCTGTGGTGGAGGAGAGCTCAGCTGCTTGGGAGGCGAATGTGGAGGAGGAGAGATGACAGTTGAGGAGGACAGATAGGGCTAATTAATTTTTTTTGGTAAAGGAAAGTTATGTTGCTGCGTTTTCTGAACAACAGTCACGACAAAAGCAAGGTAGAGTTGCTTTTGCTAATCCAGCGTTTGGAACACAACTTTGTGTGGGCCCCAGGTGCTTAAAATTGTGAGTAGCTGTTAACCAAACAGTTTGTAAAATGTGGACGCAATTTCTTGGCCAAACGGGTTCTTAGACACTAGTAGAATAGGATTTGTTTTTGCAGTATTTTTTTTTCTTGAAAAAAATTTGAATATTAATGTAAAAAATAAAAAAATAAAAATATTATTTTAATATATTTTTAAATTTTAAAAAGCAAACGTGCTCGTAGTAGTTTACGTGCGTAGAAGAAAAGAAAATAAAATAAAATTCTTGGAAACTAAGATGATTGGAGGAGGAGGAGGAGGAGATCAGGCGGGGCCTGGGCAGGAGTTGAGAGCAGCAGACCCAGCGGCGACTAAGAGGGAGTTTGTAGTGAATGTCGAGTCATCTTGCTCTGTTTCTCATAATTCCGATAGCCACTTACTTCCTCCTCGCAACAGCGCCTTCTTCATTCCACCACCACCACCACCTACTACTACCACTACTCAGCCCAAGGTATTATATTTTGAACTACTCCATTCTCTCTGTTTTCTCTCTGTTTCTACACATCACAGTTGGCCCAAAAGAATTCATGGAATTGGTGAGTATATTTTATGCTAATAATGAAACCATTCTCATGTTTCTGCAACTTTCCCTTTTCTTTTCAAATTCTAAACGTGGCCGTATTAATTTGACTTGATGGAATATTTTTGTTTTTGATTGTTGAACTTCCTCCTTTTCTTTTGACCTTTTCTCTTTGATTGATTTTGCTTGATGGGCTATTCCCATTTATCTTGAGTTTAATAATATGTACACTAATGGGCTTATGGATACGTTGGCACTCTTGCAAAGTAAGAGGAATCCTGGATTTTTTGTTTGTAATGAATTTGTATGCGTGTTAACCAGGAGAGAGGAAGATGGGAGACGGTGGTGCTAGCATACAAGACACTTGGAGTTGTCTTCGGAGGGCTTGTGACATCACCATTATATGTATACCCATCAATGCCATTGAAGTCTCCTACTGAACAGGACTACTTGGGAATCTATAGCATCATGTTTTGGACTCTCACACTCATTGGGGTTGTTAAATATACCAGTATAGCTCTCAAGGCCGATGATCAGGGCGAAGGTTTGCGCTAATCCATCTTATTGATTTGCATTCTATTCTTTGTGTTTTGATTAAGTTCTGGGCCAGCTGTCTTCTTGTCATTTTAATTTAGCCTTTTTTTTATATGTGTATAACTTCTACGAGTATTAAAGATGAATGCTTTGATTGTTGATGTTTTTGATTCCATTTGGTTTACGTTTTATGGTTTAGTCCCTATCTAGAATTTAGTTGGCAGTTGGATCTCTCTCTCTTCTTTTCATGCAGGGTTCTTTTTTAGTTCTAAAATCCAGCTTTTCTATATGTTTACTTGTATTGAATCTACTTTTATAATGTATATTGGTTTTATAGATGTAGGCTAAACAGGTGAGTTTTCGTTCATCCTAGCATGTGTTGTTTGCTATTTGCAATTTTTTTAAAAAAGCTCACTCCGCCAATTATAATTCTTACAGTTTCAAGATGTTTTCTGCACATTGGATCCCGCTGAGATCTGAACTGTATGAATAATTGGAAGTAAGGATTGAGCAGAAATTCAATTTATAGGAAAGTAATTCTACATTCTTTTGTGGTAAATCTGTCAGAGGTTTGTAGAATCATTTGAATCTGCACGTATGTAGTTCAAAAATGTATGTTGGGTTGTATAACTGGTTATGATTGTTGTCTGTATAAGTTTGATCAAATTGATTTCTCTCTTTAGAAGTGCATATACAAGAGTTACGATTTTTTCATTCGCGGTTACCAAAACTTTTGATTGCTCTATTACTTCAAGACCGTGGTCTTCAAGAATGGCGTTAAATAGTGCTAGAAGCAAAGCATACACTCATAATAGCGCACAGGTTCTTGACTGGTGCAAACCACTGATTATATGCAGGTGGAACGTTTGCTTTGTACTCATTGCTCTGCAGGAATATGAATATTGGTATCCTTTCCTCCAAACAAGTACAGACAAACTCAAGTTTCTCGCACTCTGTCTTGCATGAAGGCACTGGGAATAAAAGTAGGCTTGGAATTTTTTTTGAAAGAAGCATAGTTGCCAGAAGGGCACTACTTTTCATTGCTATGTTAGGCACATGCATGCTGATTGGGGATGGTATACTTACACCTGCAATCTCAGGTTTTTCATCTTTTCTTTTCCCTTTCTTTTCTCTTTACCTTCATATGGTGTAGTATTTTTCATGGATTGCTTATTTAAACTCTTAAATCTCTTGACAGTGTTGTCGGCTATGGAGGGTATAAGAGCACCTTTTCCCTCTGTCAGCAAATGTAAGTATTAATGATGAATGTTATAAGTTGCAAGTTGCAGTTACCTTGAGAATCTTATTCAGATACCCCTAAGTATGAAAATGCCACTGCACAGTTCTTGTCAAGACGTTCCATGTCCATAGAACATTTTAGTTCTCACCTTCAATGCTCTTGAGATTGCATTTTTGGCAATCAATAGATATTGATTATATAGAACTGTTTACTACTATCTCATTTCAGGTTAAGGGTGTGTATAGATTCTTAGTGTGTTGCATAATATTTGTGAGCAATAAAGTGGATTGGGACAAGTTCAATCATGGAGTTGAGCTCAACCCTGTTTATGGACTGTGAGATTAGTCCATACACAACTTGCATATAGATTGAATGATGTCACAATCTTCTTGTAAATTTAAGAAAACTAAATACTTTAAGGTAGATTGAACAAGTAAATGAAGATAAAAACAATCACTCAAAAATACAAGGCCAAAGGAAACTTCAAGAAGTCATTTTAGATGGAAATATATTTTCAAATATTCTTGTTGCTTTGCCAAATTATGCTTGAATGCAGGATAATGAAAGTCACAATTTGAGTTATCGAGTGTTATATCTGTCTCTCCATCTCAAATGAAATTCTCTTTTTTTACAATTTAATTTTTTATCTTGTTGCAGCTTCAGTGGAAGCACTTTCTGCAGTAGTTCTAGTTGTTCTTTTTCTGCTACAAAAGTTTGGCACTTCTAGAGTGAGTTTTATGTTTTCCCCAATAATGGGTGCATGGACCTTGTGTACTCCGTTAGTAGGGATTTATAGCATCATTCAGCATTATCCTAGCATATTCAAGGCTTTGTCTCCTCACTACATATTCCACTTCTTTTGGAGAAACGGAAAGGAAGGATGGCTGTTGCTTGGTGGAACTGTTCTCTGTATCACAGGTGGAGCTTTTTTCTGTTCTTAAATTAAAAGATTGAATATTTTTTTCTGCTCTATTGATTGAACTTTATGCTGTTCAGAACTCGAATGTTTTCAAATAATCCTAATTATCTGAGTTTAGATATGACAGCCAGGTTTCTTTCGAGAAACTCGTTGCTTAAAATATTACAAAAAATTCACTTGATTTTGGTGAAGAAATTACTAGTAGCCTGTTTTTGTTTCATTGGGTGTCTAGACGTGCTCACGTCCTGTAACAGTTTGAAAATGCTGATAAGAGTTTCAGAGTGAGTTTCCTACTTCCTTTCCACATATCAAAACTGAAACGTGCATACTTTTTTTTGGGTTTTCCACCATAAAGGTTCTGAAGCACTTTTTGCTGATCTTGGTCATTTTAACAGAAGCTCAATTAAGGTAAACATCCATATCGCTTTTTCAGCCCTTTTCTATTTTTTTTTTATCCATAGCTTATTCCACATTGTTGTCCAACCAGATCGCCTTTTTGCTTACAATATATCCATCTCTTGTTCTGACGTACGCGGGGCAAACTGCGTACCTTATCAAGAATCCAAATGATCATGACGATGGATTTTACAAGTTTATACCTACAGCGATGTACTGGCCAATCTTTATCATAGCCACGCTAGCTGCTGTTGTTGCAAGCCAGTCACTGATATCAGCCACCTTCTCGGTCATCAAGCAATCAGTTGTACTGGATTATTTTCCTCGTGTTAAGGTGGTGCATACATCTTCTAACAAAGAGGGTGAAGTCTACTCCCCAGAAGTCAATTACATCCTCATGATTCTTTGTGTTGCAGTGATACTTATTTTTGGAGATGGAAAAGATATCGGGAATGCTTTTGGTATGTTAAATCGGTAAACTCAGCTTTCTTTTGATCACATTTTCAACAACCACCAATTGCTGTCATTTTGTAGATCTGGTTTCTTTTCACATCACCTAAGCAGCTGTTGTTATAAGTTTTACTACAGCATATCCGAGTGTGCAATGGCTGATTAGAGGCAATTACAATTCTCACATGTTTGTTTATTATTAGGTTTAGTGATGATATCATCTATCATAGCGTTATAATACTGCTAATTTTTCTTTCAGATCGATCAAAATTTAATATTTAAATTTCATGTAATAAAATGTTGCCATTTAAAAAAAAAATGCTAAAAGGTAGGTGTATTTCCAAATTCTTCAATCTAATTCCAAGGAAACACAATTGGATAACGCCTTTCTCTAAGTTGGCTCTTACTGGCTTAAAGCTGTGTGTTGTATGATGTTGGGGTCATTTTATGGTTCTTCATTTTGGCTTGGACACCCTCATACTTTCTATTTTGGGGAAATAACCTATTAATTTATTATGCATGCTTGCAGGTGTTGTTGTTAGTCTAGTAATGCTCATCACCACAATATTACTGACGTTAGTTATGATCATGATATGGAGAACTCCACCATGGCTAGTTGCAGTTTACTTCTTCACATTTTTTACAATGGAAGGGGTTTATTCCAGTGCTGTTTTGAGTAAAATACCTGAGGGTGGATGGATTCCTTTTGCCATATCTTTTATCCTTGCTTTCATTATGTTTGGCTGGTTTTATGGAAGGCAGAAGAAGATAGAGTATGAGCTGACTCACAAGATAGACTTGGGAAGACTTGGATTGCTATTGTCCGAGCCAGGTATCCAGAGGGTTCCAGGATTGTGCTTCTTTTACAGCAATATTCAAGATGGCCTGACGCCTATCCTTGGACATTATATTAAAAACATGAAATCACTACACAAAGTCACTATTTTCACAACACTTCGATATTTGTTGGTGCCTAAGGTTGCTGCACATGAGAGGATCGTTGTCAACAAACTTGGCCTCGAAGGAATTTATGGATGCGTGATTCAATATGGCTATGCAGATTCCCTAAATCTCGAAGGAGATGACATTGTAAGTCAAGTTACTGATAGCTTGCAGGTGTATCTACAGAACTGCTCTAGCTGTTTAACATCTGAACATCACGAGGTTCAGGAAGAGATTTCTGCTTTTGAAGAAGCAAAGCTGGCCGGAGTGGTTCACATTCGAGGGAAGACGAGGTTTTATATAGGCAAGAACTGTAGTTGGTTTGAAAGAAGCATGCTTGCATTTTATGAATTCATGCACAGTAACTGCAGGTCTGCACTGCCAGCCCTTGGGGTGCCGCCACCACACCGTATCGAGGTTGGAATGCTTTATGAAGCCTGAACAGATAATTAATTATTACTTTCAGCTTTATTTTTTTTTATTAGAGCAATATATATATAGACACACACACACACAGCAATATATGAGGAAAATCATTGGAAGTGCATCATGGTATTTTTAGCCAAGAAAAGCCCAGTGTAGCTCATGTTAATGCTCTATTTTGTAAGCTGTCTGAAAATCGATTGAATAAATAGATATCGAGAGATTTTCGGATAAAATTCTCAGTTTCATTTGTCGACAAAACGTGTCGGACTTTGAATGATCAACGAGGTTGCTTACAATGTCAGCAATGTTACATCTATGCCACTTCATCCAAATCTAATGATCTAACATACATCGGCGTTATGCCATGCCAGTATTCTTAGACTTTACTTTCACTAATGATATGATCACCAATCTCTAGGCGGTCAATAAACCACACGGTTGAATTTTGCTTGAAATTGAGTGCTGGAATAGAAGCTCTCAAGTGGCTTCTTGGCGAATTCTGAAATCAGAGTTGGCTTTACAAGATTTTGGAAGCGATGAAACAATTCTTCATGAGGATTTGTCACCATAAGTTATTGTGCCAGTTTCCCCAAAAGTTTTCTCATTATTATATGGGGCTTGAAGAGGATCGAAGTCCAGTTTTACGTGGATTGTTTTTTAAAAAATGACTGTACTGTTGTTTTCTCATAAGCTTTACATTCGTCTTCTTTTTGCAAAGATTGGTTGACAGATTATTGTATTTCGGCATCCACGATAACAAGGCATCTGGCAAAGGAACTAGTATGTCTGCCGTGTTAAAAGAAATTTCAGCAGCTTTATTTATTAAACTTTGTATACTAATTCAAATTTGAAAAATCTTAAACTTACACTTTA